>ERZ1284728.13-NODE-13-length-21756-cov-10.965393_pt1 | contig 21756 bp, 24 predicted proteins | sample MGYA00454601_ERZ1284728 | MGnify/ENA primary metagenome ERZ1284728 (study PRJEB36292, sample SAMEA5787382) | metagenome | biome: Arctic soil; feature: perennial spring outflow channel; material: sediment | place: Canada | collected 2017-07-08 | depth 0.05 m ...
TTTGATATTTTAAAAATTATATCTTTAAGTATTAAAGAATAAAGACAATAACGGAACTTGGGGAAGAATAAGTGAGTATCATTGTGTTAATATCTTATGAAGTAAGTTCTGCATTTATGGGCATATTAAATAAGTTAATGACTTGTTCAGCGTGAGGTCAAATTATATGTAGTCCAAGGATCTTCCCTGTTTCTTTTTCTATAAGCGTTTTATAAGCGTATGTTTTTTCATTTACTCTCTTAGCTGAAAACCATCCCGGAACGCTGTTTTTCTTTACTGTAAATTGAAGATTATTTTTAGTTGCTTCCTCTTCGGTAACTCCAACTGATGCCATGGTAGGAAGTGTGAAAACAACAGTAGGAATGGCTTTGAAATCCGGTTTTTTATTATTCCCTTTTACAATATTGGAAGCCACTACGTGGCCTTCCATAACAGCGACAGGAGTTAGGGGAATACTTTTGGTGTTCGCAGCATCACCTGCTGCGTAAATGTGAGGATTAGTAGTACTTTGTAAAAATTTATTTACTTCAATTCCCTTTTTTCCAAAAGCAATATTGGCATTTTCCAGGTCCAAGTCGAAAATGGCAGGAGGTCTTCCTGCTGAATTAATGACCTTGGCGGCCTCCCAATATTGCTCTCCACTAGCTCCTTTTCCTGTTACCCGGTAATTTTCATCATATTTTTCTATGGCTGTAGCTTCTGTATTTAACACTAATTTTATATTAAGTTTTTCAGTAGCTTCAATTAGCTGGTCTACTATAAAAGGATCAAAATTTTCCAGCGGTCTTTTTCCCCGGTGAACTATTGTAACCTTACTGCCAAAACGTGCTGCCATTTGCGCAAATTCAAAGGCGATATACCCCCCACCTATAAATAAAAGGGATATGGGCAATGTTTTGAAATTCAGAAAATCGGTGCTGGTCAGAGCGTACTCTTCGCCCGGAATTCCTAAAACTCTGGGCTTTGCACCTGTAGCAATCACAATTTTTTGGGCTTCTATGGTTTCATCGCCTACCTGCAGTTGGTTTTCTGAAATAAATTTAGCCGATTGATGAAAGGTTTCAATCCCATTATTTTTATAGCCCTTTTCGATTTTTGGTGGCATTGCATCAACAAACTCCTGCTTGAATTTCATTGCCTGCTGCCAATTTATGGCCGGTATTTCTAAGATCTGTTTTTTCTGAAGGTTTTCAGCAAAATGTTTAGCTTCAGTAGGAGCCAGCATTATTTTTTTTGGATCACAACCCCGCAAGGCACAAGTGCCTCCATAAGGTAATTCGTCTGTAATTCCCACGCTTAAACCTTTAGAAGCACAAATATTAGCCACGTTCATTCCGGCCATTCCGGATCCTATTACAAACACATCGTATTTTTTCATCTCTATTTTTCTTTAATGGTATAACCTGTTGCATTTATAGCTTCTTCAATTTCAGCAAGGGATATTTTTGATTTGTCATATTGAACCTTAGCCGAGGCCTGCTCATAACTCGCTTCTACAGATAATATTCCGGGCAACTTATTGACATCGTTTTCAATGTGGGCGGCGCAGCCATTACAAGTCATTCCTTCTATTTCAAATTTTACGGATTGTAGTTCTGAAGAATTTACTATAAGCACTTCTTTTTGTTCATTGGAAGGGTAAAAAATATGAGCATAGTTGGGGAAAGAAAGCATCAGAATGGCAAATACGGTTACAATTCCCAAAAATGTTTTCGTTTGCATAAAAGGTTTCTTGCCGGCAGGCAGGTCGTCTTCCGCGCAAGCACATTCAATTTCTTCTGTTGTTCTTGATTTGAGTTTTTGATACCAGGCAAATCCCAACACTAAAACTGTAAGTGCGATTAAATAAGGACGGAAAGGTTCCATCCAGGAAAAGGTAGAGGCAACTCCAGATGCTCCTGCAATAAATGCTAACACCGGGGTTACACAGCATAAAGATGCCATTACTGCCGTGAATATCCCGGCTCCTACTAATTTACCGGAGTACTTATTTGTTTTTTGAGCCTGATCTTTCATACTAATTCTTTTTTGGAGCTATTTGAAATATATTTAAAAAATGGTTGAACCAAAGGGAGGTGTTCTGAATTAAGTGAGTAAAATATGGTTTGTCCATCACGCCTGGTTAATACCAAATCGCCGTCTTTCATTTTACGTAGATGTTGGGATATGGCAGGGATACTCATCTCTAAAATATCGGCAAGATCACAGGGGCATAATTCCTCCTCTTCTTCCAGAAGGAACATTATTTTTAACCGCACCTCGTTACCCGCCAAAGCAAGTAGGCCACTTAATTTTGAAAATGCACTTCCATTGTTATCTATCTTCTTTTTGCATTCGTTGATCTGAGCTTCATCGGCGAGAATCCGTATACAGGTTTGTGTTTTTTTCATTTGAAAGTCTTAATTGTTTTTTTAAAAGGCGGATTTGTTTGTGTATGTATAGGGTTTGTAATTATGCTTAATTCGTAGTTTGTGAAATCTACATCAACAAAGGTATTAATTAAATTATTATTTAAGCAAATTCTTAAATGTATCTTTTAGAAAAATATAGATTTAACGGATAGGTAATCTACACCTTTTGATTAATAATACATTTGCAGCAATACGGAAATCAAGACCTGAAAATGATAGCCATTCAAAAGCAACAGGAAATCATAATTTTGGTATTTATAGTACACCTAAATTATTGAAATCCATTTTTTAAAAGCATCTAAAAGAAAGTAAAAGATGCTCTTTCTTCATCAAATGGGGCCGAATTGAATCAAATTTTTCGAAAACCTCAAAGATCTACCTTCTCTTTTTATATTCTTTAAATAGCAAATCTGCTGTGATCCCTGTTGCCGCAGCATATATTCCGTGAAATAAAACATCTTTGGATATAGCTTTTGGTTCCCATTCAGTAACCGGTTCTATAACATCAATTGCCGTAAGGAGGCTTATCTCAGTTCCCCAAATAGCGGTGAAATGCGCAGCCGTCCCTGCTACTCCGTCTAATTCGGTAGCCGCCATTATTCCCCTGGGTACGCCCCACAAGGTGCCGTAGGCTATATGGGTAACATTATTAGCCATTTCCTTTTTCTCTTCGGGAAGATCCCTGATACCAAAAACCTTCTTAATTGACTTATAGGGTGTGTCACTGGGTTCGCGGCCTGTTACTTTCATGTCAATCATTTGTGCGATTGTCATCACTGCAGTTCCAACAGCTCCGGCCAAAAGCCCTATTCCTATTCCCGCCGCTATTTCCGCGGAACCGATCTTATTTTTCCTTTTTTTATTTCTTTTTATCTTCATGATGTTTAGATTTAAATAGTTAATAATTGAGGTTTACGTGTTTCTATTCCACAAGCTGGCAAAACCTATAACAGCTACTGCTCCAACAAGGATTAAAAGCGCCGGCACCACACTGATCTCTTTGTATTCCTGACCATAATTTTTTTGATAGTAATCTTCAGGAGTCTCCCCATTGGATTTATAATTTTCTTCCTTGATAGCCATATGCATAAGCTCTGCCAGGTGAACAGCTTTACGGTTTGTCCCCTGCACTTGTTCGCGGCAACTAAAACCGTTGGTAAGGATCATAGTATTTTTATCCTGCTCCCGAACAGCGGGAAGTAATACTCTTTCTCCGGATTGCATGGCAATTTCATGATGATTCTTTTCGAATCCAAAAGAGCCTGCCAAACCACAGCAACCTGAATCCAGAGCATTAAAATCAACTCCCATTTTTTCAAGGAGAGTTGTTTCATCCTGCGTTTTTAAAACAGAAACATGATGACAATGGAAATGCAACAGCGCCTTTGAATCTATTTTTGCGAGCTTATCCTCATTAACATATTTCATTATAAATTCACTCAGAAGATAACTTTGTTTAGCCAGCCGCTGTGCATCGTTGTCTGAAAGAAAGAAATTTAGCATCTCATCCCTAAAGGTTAGCATACAGCTGGGTTCCAGCCTTAATAAGGGTATACCGTAGCTTATATCATCCTGATGCACGGTTAAAATCTCCCTTAACACAGTTTATTCCGTCCCCCGGATATCCGTAGATCCGTTTAATATTCCATTCAGACAGGCGGTGGAGCAAACATTCACTTACATTTTTCCCATAATATCATTTTATATATTTGTCCGGTATAGGAATAGTGATTTGGCATAATAATATACTCGTGAAGAAACCCCTTCTTTTAAGGATGCTTATGTTATTTTCATTATGTAGTTGCAGTTCTTTCTGTAACAGTATCCTTATGGCGAATTTTAAAGTATGCCCAGGCGGCTACAAGACCAAAAACAAGGTGGGCAAAAATGGTTACCCATGTCCGCCCGTTTGCGAACCATGGCCAGACGGCAGTCATTAAATAGAAACCGATCACATATAATATAAGTCCCAGTACAGCGCCAACAATCAATGCGGCTACAAAAGACATTTTATCTATAATAAAGGCTGTAACGATCCCAAAGAGGATAGATATTGGCAGGTGCACTACAAGTGCAGCCATTAAGACTCCAAGGTCAAAGGTGGCCGGTGGAGGTAAAACCTCGGATCCTAAAAGTATGGCTGCCATCATCCGGGGAGGTCCCCAGGGAGAACCTCCCATAAAGAGTGGTACCATGATCATTTCGAGCATCATAAAAACAACGGCTGTAATTAATCCTGCCCATACGGCTGCTTTAAAGTCTATAGTTCCCATAATTATTAATAATTTTAATTAAACATTATTTTTAAAAGATAATTCAGTTGGAATTACTCCTTTCCCTTAGGCAATAGACTGAGAATATCCTGTCCAAATTCATTCTTCAAATATTCTCTAACACTACTATTTTTTGCCTGTAATTTTCTCACCAACAGCAGCTTAAATTGTGTTCTAATAATTTTTTACATTAGAAGAATAGAGCCGGGCAGGTGCACCACAAGTGCTGCCATTAAAACTCTCAAAAGTTGCAGGAGGAGGCGCTACTTCCTCACCTAAAAGTATGGCTGCCATCATTATTGATGGCCCGCAGGGGAATCCATCTAAAAATATGGGTATCACTCCTGCCATTAAATATTTACTTGTCATATTAAAGATAACTATCAGCCAATAAAAGAATTGTCGTGATTTTGACAGTAGATACCAAGATCGACTTTTTTTAGCATAATTTTTAAATATTTAAGACCACCTGTTAATTTGATGTTTAGAGGAAGACCTAAAACAATTCAGGATTTCCCTTCCTTAAGTGTAAATATGAAATTGAAGTTATGTTGGTTATTATTAGTATTTTTATAAAAGGGACGATGTCAAAAAAATGACACATCGTTATAAGATTGTTAGTTAAGTTTAACCGAATCTATTTTATCAAATCCAGGCAATAAAGTGTAAACAGTTCAGCCCGGTTTTTTGTTTTTTTTTGAGGTCCAGTCCTGGATATAAAAAGCGAAGAAAAACCATGCGATTTTTTTCAGAGTCTTGTTAAGGACTTTTTATAAGTATCATTATAGTTCTAAAGAAAAACAAGCAGGAATCAAATAAATAATGAAATAATCCAATTGTAATAAATACCTAATATGAAAAATCAATTTCAAAGTCTTAAAGCCATCTACATTAATTGTACTTTAAAAAAATCACCCACTAAAAGTCACACTCGTGATTTAATGGATGTTTCAATTAAAATCATGGAAACCGAGGGTGTAAATGTTGAAACCATACGTTTGGTTGATTTCGACCTGCCGGTGGGCGTTCAACCCGATATGACCAAAGAAGGTGAGCCTAAAGATGATTGGCCAAAACTCTATGAAAAAATAATCGCTGCCGATATCCTTGTAATTGGCACTCCTATTTGGCTGGGGGAACGTTCTTCTGTTGCTTCAAAATTAATAGAACGCTTATATGCAATGAGCGCATACCAAAACGATAAAGGTCAGTATGTATATTACGGAAAAGCTGGAGGATGTCTCATTACCGGAAATGAAGATGGGGTAAAACACTGTGCTATGGGAATGCTCTATGCCCTGCAGCATTTAGGATACAGTATCCCGCCACAGGCCGATGCGGGCTGGATTGGAGAAGTTGGACCCGGCCCAAGCTATGGAGATAAAGAATGGAATGGAGAAAAGAAAAATCCACCGGTAGGTTATGATTCAGAATTTACAAATAGAAATACCACTTTTATGACCTATAACCTACTTCATTTAGCTAAAATGCTTAAGGATAATGGAGGTTACCCTTCATATGGAAATTCCAGAACTGCCTGGGATGACGGCACAAGATGGAATTTTGAAAATCCTGAATATAGGTAGAGAAATTTTAAAATCATCAGAAGTTTTAGATGGACTATGATTCTTTAATTTAACCCCGTCGATCTGTTATTTTCTTGCATCGGGGAAAAATTTCGTAATTAACCAACCTGATTTTAAAAAAATATTTTATGTCTAAAAATGTATCTGAACAGCTACTGGATATTCTCGTAAATGTGGGCGTAAACCGTGTTTATGGTGTGATGGGGGATGCCTTAAATTTCTTGGTAAAAGCAATCGAGGAACGTAATGATGTGGATTGGATAGGAATGAAACATGAGGGCAATGCCTCGTATGCGGCTTTTGGAGATAGTCAGACTTCTGGGAAATTGGGCGTCTGTGCGGGAACGGTAGGACCGGGAGCGCTCCATCTCATCAATGGCCTATACAACGCCAAGAAAGAACGAACCCCGGTAATTGCAATTACAGGCCAAATACCTCAAAAACAACAAGGCACCAATTATTTCCAAGAAGTGGATTTAAAGAAAGTATTTGATGATGTTTGTGATTATCAAGCTATTATTAGGACTCCTGAACAGGCTCCCATGGTAATTCAACGTGCCATTAAAATTGCGTTGGCCAATAATGCGGTTTGCAGAATTGAATTAGCGGCAGATATAGCCGAAATGGATGCCAAAAACGAAGAGTTTGTGCATCCCATAAAAAAATATATTTCAAGTTTAGTACCACAGAAAGAAACGATAGCAAACGCGGCAACCTTGTTGAATGAAGCTAAAACGGTGGGGATTTTGGCAGGAGACGGCTGTCGTGAAAGCAGAAATGCAGTTTTGGAACTATCAAGGAAATTAAAAGCTCCCATTACCCACAGCTTGCGGGCAAGCGATATTTTTGACCACGAGACGGAAAATGTAGTAGGACTTACCGGCTTAATAGGAAATCCATCAGGTTACAATGCAATTATGAATTGTGATTTGTTGCTTATGCTCGGCACAGATTTTCCATATATCGACTTTTTGCCACAAAAAACCAAAACCATACAAGTAGATATAAGGCAGGAAAATATTGGTAACAGAACGGCTGTGGATTTGGGCGTATGGAGCGATATCTCATCATTTTTGAATGTGCTGCTGCCAAAAATAGAAGAAAAGGAAAATTCAGATTTTATAGATAAGTTATTAAAGGGTTTTAATGATTGGAAGAAAAATATGGCTGAGCAGGCTTCACCGGAACACGATCAGGAACCCCTACAGCCACAAATCTTTGCAAACCTAATAAACAAGCATGCCTCCATTGATGCAATTTTTACAGTAGAAACAGGAACCTCAGCAATTTGGGCAGCACATTATATTTCTTTTCATAGTCAAAGACGCGTGATAGGCTCTTTTAATCACGGCTCTATGGCGGTGGGTTTGCCCGCAGCAATTGGAGCTCAATTTGCTAATCCCAAAAGAGAGATTTGGTGTTTTAGTGGTGATGGTGCGTTTAATATGGCCATGCAGGATTTTATTACTGCCGTCAAGCATAATCTCCCCTTAAAAGTACTTATTTTTAATAATTCTGAGCTAAGCTTTGTCAAACTGGAGATGGAACAGGTTGGGTTAGCCCCCACTCTCGATGCTTTACACGAAACCAATGTTAATTTTGCCGAATATGCAAAACTCTGTGGTGGAGATGGAGCGCGGGTGGAACATGCCACAGAAATTGAGGAAGCTATTATAAAGGCTAAAAACAGTAAAAAACCATTTATAATAGATGCGGTGGTTTCCAGTGGTGCACTATCCTTGCCTCCGCATATAGGCTTTAAAGAAGCTCTTGGTTTTGGAACTTCAAAAATTATGGAAGCTGCACAGATAATTAGTGGTGATAAAAGCCAGTGGGAAAATTTAAAAAAGGAACTAAATTCCTATTTTAAATAATCAATTTATCAAATGGAAAATAGGTTTCTTGATGTGCATAAAGTGGTTCATGAAATGAGTCGTGAGACCTGGAAGAATTTAAAGGGTTATACTTTTTTAAAAGCGCTCATTCTTTCCATTATGGGAGGTGCTTTCATAACATTTGGTGCTTTATTTTCAATTTTGATTTCAGCAGGTTTAGAAATTACTGGCATGGTACTCTTACTGCAGGGATTTGGATTTTCCGTAGGCTTTTTTATGGTTATCCTGTCTGGTTCCCTTCTTTTTTCAGAAACTAACATAGTTTTACCTGCATCACTTTTAAATTGTAATACCAAAGAATTGGTCTTAGGATCCCTAAAATTTTGGGGTGTCACCATTTTAGGAAATATTATAGGTGCCTATTTTGTAGGCCTATTGATCAACTATGCTCATGAATATCCTGCAGAGGTATCAGAAAGTCTTTCTCATATAATACATAAGAAAATGTACTATTTCAGAGGTCATGATGTTCAGCATTGGTTCCAGGCGGTAATTAGTGGAGCGTTTGGAAATTGGCTGGTGGGTATTGCTGCAGTTTTTGCTACAATGGGAAAAACAATTATAGGGAAATATATTCCCATTTTTCTTGCTGTAAGCGTTTTTGTAGCGGCAAATTTTCAGCATAGTCCTGCCAATATGGGATATTTTTCTTTGATCATGCCTACCGGTAATGGTCCCGGTTGGGAAAATGCTATTTTTTGGAATCTAATCCCCGCAGCGATAGGTAATATTTTAGGGGGCATATTCCTGGTAGCCTTACCATTTTGGTATGCCCTAAGTCCTTCAGAAAAAAATGAAATTAAAAATAAAAAAATATCAAAATAGTACCGAATTCAAATAAAATATAGAGAATAAAGTTTAAAGAAACTGTGGCTTATCTCTTTAAAAACTTATATGTAAGTCGCTCTTATAAACTTAAGTTTTGAATGTTTTCCGAAACCTGTAATGCCAGATATATTTGGTTATAACCCTGCTTAACAAGGTTTAAAAAGATATTTTGTAATTTATTCAGGGTATGGGTACCTGTTGGTCTCCACGTTAAGCCTGCATATTTAACAGCAATCTGCTTAATTAGTATTGCACTAAAAACTTACTGAAATCCATTAATTTATACAAAAAAATGAAACATCCATAACGGGATTTCAATTTCAAAGAGTAATGATTATATGAATGTTCCTACCGATAAATGCGGGAGACTCTAGAAATTTTTATAAAAAAAGGTGCCAATAAACCTGACACCTTTTTCAAGTGGGGCTAAATTTTCTTATTTTAAATTAGCAGAATTTAAGGCTTCTTCAAACTCTTCCGTGCTAAAAACATGGCTGGTAATCATTCTTAAATTCATCAAGGCGCCCTGGAAAGTGTCCAATCCAGGCAGTTTTGCACTTGCACTGGCATCGGCAATGACGGCTATCTCAAATCCTTCTTCCAGCAGATTTCTGGTATGTGACTCCATGCACAGGTTGGTGGACATTCCTGCCATTAAAATTTTTTCAATTTTGTTCTTTCTAAGTTGCAGGGTCAAATCTGTATTTTTTGGGCTGTACAATTTATGTGGATTGCATAATATAATATTTTCTCCTTCCAGGTATTGCTTAAATTCTTCAAGAAAATCGGCTCCGGAACCCTCAAAACCTTCCATAACCAGTCTCCCTTTTCGTTTGTACATCCCTTTAGAATGCATGAATTTCTCAAGTGCACCTCCAAATTGCCATTGTTCATCTTCAGGAAAAAAATAATGAGGTGATATGAAGATTTTCATACCCTTTTCCTTGGCAAGCCTGAAAACAGTAGTCATATTCTCAATAGTATTATTTTCCTTTACGCTTTCTTTCACAATGGGCCAGGCCACGCCATCTTCCCGCAAAAAATCATTCTGTGGATCGGTGATTACTATGGCTGTATTTTTATCTATTTCAAATCCTGGATCCGGGATCCCGGCTTCCTTTGCGGCTTTAATTACTTTCCAGTCTGAGCTTTTCATAATTTTTCTTTTTGGTTCAACATTTAATAATAATGAAATATAATTATAGATGAGAAGATAATATGTCAGATTTATGACAGAATCTGCAGGGTTATACCTGTAATTTTGATCCTGTGGGATGGTATCAATTCAGTATATTTAAAAAATCAACCTTACTAAAAACATTATATGCCACGAATCAATATAATTCAGCCCGAAGAAGCAACAGGCAGGCTTAAAGAGATCTATGATGAATTGGAAAAACAACGGGGGCAAATAGCTGAAGTCCATAAAATGCAGAGCCTGCGACCGGAAAGTATTGTAAAGCATATGGAGCTTTATATGGAAATTATGTTTAGTAGGTCGCTGCTTTCCAGGGCGCAGCGGGAAATGATTGCTGTGGTCGTATCTATGGCAAACAACTGCAGTTATTGCGCCACCCATCATGGCAGTGCCCTCCACCATTACTGGAAGGATGAGGAAAAATTAAAACAACTCAAGGTTAATTACCTGGAAGTTGATATTCCCGGGAATGACATGGCCTTATGCAAATATGCCGAAGAAGTGACCCTTCGACCTCAAAACATTGAGAAGTTAGATCCTATAGCTCCTTTAAAAGGAACGGGATTAAGCGACGCTGCCATTCTCGATGCAACCCTGGTGGTGGCCTATTTTAATTTCGTAAACCGCATGGTACAAAGCCTGGGGATAGAGATTGAACAGGACGGGGGATCGAATTACAAATATTAAAAACCGAATAAATGGAAAAATTTGATGCAATAATCATAGGCACAGGACAGGCAGGTCCTTCCCTGGCCGCAAGTTTGGCAAAGAACGGATTTAAGACTGCAATTATTGAAAAAGGCCATCTTGGAGGCACGTGTGTCAATGTGGGTTGTACACCTACCAAAGCCTATGTGGCCTCTGCCAGAAGGGCATTTACGGCAGGAAACAGCGAAGAACACGGGGTGATTCTTCAAGGAGATCTTAAAATAGATCTAAAAAGGATAAAGCTGCGTAAAGATAAACTCGTACAAGACTCTCGCAGCGGACTCGAAAAAATGTTTGCAGATACTGAGAATCTCACCTTGATAAGAGGAAAGGCGGTTTTCGTGAATAAGAATACTATTGAAGTTAACAATGAAAAATTTACGGCAGATAAATTTTATATCAATGTAGGCGGAAGGCCCAGAATTCCTGAGGATTTCAAAGCTATTGACTATCTCACCAACGAAAGCATCCTGGAGCTGGAAGAGATCCCTGAACATCTGGTGATTATAGGGGGAGGATATATTGGGCTGGAATTCGGGCAGATGTTCAGGCGGTTTGGCAGTAAAGTGACCATTCTGGAAAGAGGAAGCCAACTTCTTCAAAAAGAAGATGATGATATAGCTGAAGAAATCGCAGAAATCCTGAAAGTTAGCGGCATAGAAGTAAAACTAAATTCAGATTGCATTAGTGCTGAAAAATCTGATACCGGCAACTTAGTAAAGTATAATTGTAAAAATAAAATTGAAACTATCAAAGCTTCGCATGTACTTGTTGCCACCGGAAGGATCATGAATACGGATGATCTTGGACTTGAGAATACCGAAGTGAAGCTGGATAAAAGAGGTTTCATAAAAGTGAATAATGAACTGCAAACCAGTGTTGATCATATCTGGGCGCTGGGAGATTGTAACGGGGAAGGCGCTTTTACGCACACCGCGTATAACGATTTTCAGATTGTAAATTCTCATCTCTTTGAAGAAAGAAAAAGATATCTATCTGACAGGTTCACCTGTTTTGCTGCTTTTATTGACCCTCCACTGGCAAGAGTGGGGCTCAATGAAAATGACATAAAAAAGCAGGGTTTAAAAACAAAAATAGCAATCATGCCAATGAGCAAGATCGCGAGGGCGAAAGAAAAAGGGGAAACGGCAGGGAAATTAAAGATCTTTATTGAGAGCTATACCAATAAGATTCTTGGCGCCACTTTTCTTGGTGCCGGAGCAGATGAATATATTCATACCGTGATAGACCAGATGTATGCGGGAGCTTCCTATGAGGTTATAAGGGACGCCGTTCATATTCATCCTACCGTGAGCGAATTGCTACCTACTATGCTGGAAAATCTTAAAGACCTATAAAAAAATCAAAATGAAGATCAACTATTTTATGCTATTGCTTTTTATTTCTGTTTCAACTTTTGCTCAAATTGCATAAACCGCGGAAGAAATATCGCCCTTATTAATAGGAGAAAAAGTGCCTGGGATACAAATCACTTCTACTGTAAATAAGAAAATCAGTCTAAAGGAAATTGTAAGTAAACAGTCCACGATCCTACTTTTTTACCGCGGGGGCTGGTGCCCGTTTTGTAATGCACACCTGGCTGAGGTGGGAGAGATCACCAAAGAAATTATGGCCATGGGGTATCAAATTATAGCAGTTAGCCCGGACTCGCCGGAACAACTTCAGGCTTCCCTGGCAGAACAGGACCTGGATTATGCACTTTTTTCAGATGCGGATGGCAAGCTTACCCAGGCTATGGGTCTGGCTTTTAAGTCTCCTAAAAAGTACGGTTCCATACTTACGAATGTCTCCGGTGGAAAAAATCCTGGATTTCTGCCTGTTCCCGTATTATTTGTCCTGGATACTGAAGGTACTATTTTATTCGAATACATCAGCCCTAATTACAAACAACGTATCGCCGCTCCTCTACTTATAGATGTACTAAAGCATTTTAGTATGCAATAAATCTTTTTATCAAGCAAAATGATCTTTTCATGATTACGATCCGTTTTTCAAAACACCTGATGCGAGGAAACACAACTAAATAATCCTGGTCTAATTATTTACGCATTCTGCAAAAACAATCCGATTGAAAGGGTAAATGTTTAATCTATCTTCTATTAATATTTTTTTTGCTATTAAATCATAAATATGTAGATTTATTTATGAGGAAAATTGCTATGAACGTTTAAACTAAAAGTTTTATTTTTCTTATTGATCTTGTTTTAGTTTAATTAACTCCAAAATTCAAGTAAAATGGTAGAACCTTTACAAACTATTATATCCAAGATAAAAGGTGATTGCGAAGATTTCGCTGCAAAATGTACCAATGATGAAGTAGCAGTAACAGTTATAATTGCAGGGATCGCAATTGGGATAGGAGTTTTGTGCGTTTATTATATGTGATTTAGAAAATTAGAAGCTTTTTCCGGAAAATGATCTTGGATGTCTTCTTCTTTACATAGGAAGATTAATTTTGTCTGTAAATGGACGTATCGGGATTAAAAGCAAACCAGGCAAACCAGAAATTTGTTATGGCTGGTAAGGCTTTGCCTTTCGCATCAAAGATCTCTGCACTTTTACTTTCAGCATTATATCTTATCTCGAGTTCCTTTCCATTAAACCTATCTTTTATGGACTTTTTACCCGATTTTTCAAGTTCTGAAAATGGATAGGCCTTGGATTTGCCATTTATTTTTATCCCAATAACCATCTCTTTAGGATGAAAATCATCATTTTGAGCAGAGACCGGAAAAAACAATGCGGGAGAAGCCTCATAACCAGGATAAGGGTCTCTTGAATAATCCCTTTTAAAACCTGTTTCTTCAGAAAGCACAAGAGTTTTTGGGTGTTTTTCTTTCCAATTCTTCCAGGTGGTATTTGCAGTATTCAGGACCTTGAGTTCCTTACCTGCCATGGGTCCGCTTATTGCTTTATACTCCAGCTGGGACCACAAAGATTCTGTTTGCCTGTCGTAAAGAAGGACATCACTGTTGTACAATAGTCCGGAAACCCCAAACTCCAATGCCTCTCCATTAATTTCAGCATCAAAAGCGATCCCACTGCCACAAAGCGGGCAAAACGTGACCACTACCGGTTTTCCACTGAATTTATCATTAACGATCTCATGATAGTTCAGGATCTTGATTGGATAAGCCTTTGCCACTCCATTCTCATAAACGCCAAGAATCCTATCTCCATCATTTAAAGTTGCTTTCCCGGACTTAAGAAATACAGGAGTATTAATAGAGGGAATTCCATCCCTTGGAGGGCCTCCATCTTTAATTTCCGTAACAGGAATAGTGGAATTTTTTAGGTCAAACCCATTTTTCTCCTGAGCGTGATAGGTCTGAAAAGTTAAAACTGCGATTAATATAGACACTGTTGATCTCATAATATAGGAATTTCAGGTTCAATACATTTACAAATTGGAGTATTATTTCGGGCATATTCATGGCCTTGTTGCCACCATAATTCCATAAGTTTAGGTTGAAAAATAAGAGAATTTTTGGTAAGCATTTCAGGCGGGTGATAAAAATTGAGATGAACTTGAGTGTGTTTGCTTCTTAACTTTCCTATTATAAGGTCATCGGTAATTATTTGATTCAACATAAAATCAAAAGTCCTGGTAGTGAGTTCGAACGCATTTTTGACCGGTTCTTTTTTATAACCCGGTTTTTCAGTTTTTAGAACAATCACATCAATAACAGTAGCCCCCATGTTCATTGCTTCAGCAATAGGTATAATATTTCCCATACCGCCATCGGCATATTCGTATCCATCCTTTTCCAATAAACTCATAAAGGGAACCATATTGGCTGAGGCCCAAATCCAATCGCAAAAATCGTGATATTCAAAATCCCGTAGTCTTTTATATTCTACACGATTACAACTCATATTAGCCACGGTCGCGATAACTTCAGAAGAATTTTCTTTCATTAGCTTATAATCTTCTTGGTTTACGATATCACAAATCAGTTTTCTAAGGTTTTTACTTTCTCCAAAGGTTTTTTTGCCTTTAAGAAACATTTTTAATACATTAAAATGATTAATTTTAAGGAATATCTCTCCATTAACTTCTCGAATTTTAAAAGGATTTGTGCTAAAAATATCTTCTTGTTTAACTGAGGTGTAAATTTTTTTTACCCTTTCAATGGCACCTATGGATAACAAAGGAATAAGCAAACTACCGGTGGAAGTGCCAAGAAATAAATCATAATCCTGGCCGCAATCCTTTATTAGGAATTCTGCAATCCCACCGGCAAATGCTCCTTTACTACCACCACCCGAAATTACCAAGGCCCGCATTATCTCTTTTTACGTTTTTTTGATTAGGATGCCGTAGCTGGCTTCACAAAATAAGCTACAACTATCCCAAATACAATATGATTAATTAAACTTCCCAAAGCAATCACCATCATGTTTCCATCAGGCATTTGCATATTTGGCAACATAAAATTCATAAGTTGCAGGGATATTTGAGCAATAATAAAAGCTATTATTCCAAATATTACTCCCTTGAGGAAAGTGCTTTTTATAGTTGATAAAAATGACAATATAATGTATGCATACATTAAAGCAAAAATTATACCTATCATAAAATGAATGATCCAACCTATAATTATTCCTGTCCCCATTGTGCTTGCCATCATTTGAGGCGGACTCATCTTGGGCATACCCATAGTGACGGCCAGCATCATTAATAAACTCATTACAATGGTGGCAATTATACCGCCTAAAACTGCTAGTAAAAATTTGTTTTTCATATTGGAGGGGTTTTTTTTTAAAAAAATGTATGAAACCAGAAACCTGAATATTTTATTAAGAACTATAGTTTGCTTTGAGCGAAAGCCTCATCCACTTCGGTATGGAAAATATGGTTTGAATAATTGCTGATGGTTTTTACCGCCTGTGCCAGAATAATGGCAAGAATTTGTTTTTCCGAATATCCTGCGTTTAGAAAGGCTTTGGACTGTTCCGGAGTTGGGTTTCCCCTACTCTCATTCATTACTTTGGTGAATTCATGCAAAGCTTTTAACTTATCATCTTCAATTTCCTTTCCCTGTCTAATTGCTTCAATAACATCTTTTGGTGTTTTTGAAACATTTTCGGCTAAATAGCTATGGGCGGCGGTGCAATATTCACATGAATTTTCGATACTGATAGTAAGCAATACCACTTCCTGTTCTGCAGGTGTAAATCCGCTTTCTTTTCTAAATTGCTGGTAACCGGTATCATAAGTATTTTGCAAAGCAGGTAAATTCACCATATTTTTATACATATTAGGAATCATCCCGTTTGCCTTTTTGGCATTTTCAAGAATGACCTTTTGCTGCTCATTGGCATCTTTTAATTCTACCGGTTTTAATCCGATTTTGTACGTGTTGTTCGACATGATTTTATTTTTGATTTATACTTGTTTAGACGGATCCCAGCCCTTCAGATTTCCAGTTATAACAATGGTTTAAAAGTGTTAGGCTTCTATTCTTTTTCCATACTTTTTAAAGTTCACGATTTATATTTTATTAAAATGTCATAAAGCTGACAGTTATTAGGGAAATCTCCTCTCCAAAAGGAGCTTAAGCAAGTAATAAAATAAATTTAGCGGCTAATTATTGTTTTTTGCTGAACCAATCAGGTGAGGTTTTATGCTTGATAATTTAATTTTTAGGTGCCAAAGTGATCCCGGTAAAAAATCTTTAAGGTGCCGGGGGATATGCCAATTTTATAGGCACTTACCAATACCACATCCAATATAAGTTGTCGTGTAGTACCCATTTTTTCAAATCGCCGGGCAGAAGTAGTTACGGCCGCATTAAGTTTGTTAAATTTCCCTGCACTCCTTAACCTTTTTTGGATTTCTACGTCTTCCATAAAAATTATTGGCTTGTATCCTCCTATTGCAAAAAAGACTTGCTTTCGCACGAAGATAGCATGGTCCCCATACGTGAAAAATTCCAAACTTAATTTACTGCACCAGGAGTAAAACCTAAGAAAAAGATGCTTTTTATCCAGATTCAGGTAAAAACTCCCTCCTATAACGTGGCTTTCTTTCAGGTGGTTTATAATTGCAGGATACGCATTAGCAGGCAAAAAAGTATCTGCATGCAGGAAAAGCAGGATCTCCCCTTTTGCAATTGCTGCCCCTAAGTTCATTTGTTTGGCCCTGCCTTTTTCTGAAGTTACCAGTTCTATGCCTTTATGCCCTGAAACAATTTCTACAGTAGCATCCACGCTTCCACCATCCACAACAATGATCTCAAAATCCCCGGGCAGGGATTTCAGGCATGAGAGGGTTTTAGAGATATAATGCTCCTCATTCAGGGTAGGGATGATTACACTTACAGTCATTCCTTTAACCGATACCATTTTACCAATATCTTTTTCATCCAGGGTTTTATTTCCTTTACAATCTGATTTCTTGCCAGGATCTTATTAATATTCCCTGCAGTAGGATAGGCATAGATCTTTTCCATAAGATCACTTAGTTTGAGGCCTGCCACGTTGGCAAGTACAAGTTCCTGGGTGATCTCCCCCGCGTGCGGTGCAACCATGCTGCCCCCAAGTATCTTTGCACTGCCCGCATTAAATCGTTTCCGTTCTACAAAAAGCAGTAATTTTCCATATTCAAAGTCATCGGTCACTGCTTTATCTGCTTCGTTCAAATCTATTTCCAGCCGCTCATATTTTACCTTTTTTTTCTTTAGCTTTTGCTCATTTAAGCCAAAAGTGGCAATCTCAGGATCTGTAAACGTTACCCAGGGAAAATGATCAAAATTGAGTTTTTTCTTTTTTGGAGAGATGAAATTATTGATAAGTAGCATATTATGCATCTCTGCCGCGTGTGAAAATTGGAGATTATTGGATGCATCCCCGCTTACAAAAACATTTTTGTTGGTTGTTTGCAGTTTTTCATTAAGCACTATCTTTCCGCCCCGGGTTTCAATTCCTGCTTTATCCAGATCGAGGGATTGGAAGGATAATTTCCGCCCAAGACCCATAAAAATAGCATCTACCGGAAGAGGTTTCTCCCCGCTATTACTTTGATGAATAATTGCAGTATTGCCATCTTTTATTTCCACCACTTCAGAATTAAAAAATAATTCTATTCCTTCTTCCTTAAATTTCTTAAGCAGGATATCAGAAATTGCCGGGTCTTCCTTTTTCAGGATCTTTTCTCCGAGAACTATAAAGCTCACCTTAGAGCCTAACCGGGAAAAAGCCTGTCCCAGTTCTATACTTACAGGACCTGCGCCTATAAACAGAAAATTTTCCGGAATTAAATCAAGATCAAAAACAGACTCATTGGTAAATAAAGGAAGTTCCCCTACCCCTTTAATCTTGATAGTTTTGGGGGAGGAACCTGTAGCTATTACAATATTTCTGGCATTGTAAACTTCATCATTCACTTTTATTTGCTTCTTTGAAATAAAGGAAGCTGTACCAAGGACAATATCCATTCCCTGCCTTTTCAGATAATCAGGGTTTTCGTGGCTAAGTATGGTATCCTGCTTCTCCCGGATATATTCTTTTACTTTTAGAAAATCCACATTCCCAATTGATTTCAAACCATATCTGGAGGCGGTTTTTGTCTGATGAATTTGTTTTGCGATGTGAATTAAGGCCTTACTGGGTATACAGCCTGTGTTGACACATTCTCCACCGAAATTCGCTGCTTTTTTATCGATAAGCAAAACACGAAATCCAAGTTTCAGCATTCCCAGCGCTGCTCCCAGACCGCCGGAACCAGCTCCTATTACAATAAGATCATATTTATTTTTTTGCATTATCAAATTTTAAATGATCTTTGTGCTGGTTCTACAGGAACACCCGTTTCCCTTGGGTTTGTTGGGTCATTGCTCCATTCAAACCAGCCACCATCAAAGACCGAAACTTTGGGCCACCCCATAAGCCATGCATTAAACCAGGCTTCACTTCCACGCCAACCTGTACCGCAGTAAAAAGCCAAATGCTTGTTTGGGGTAATCCCATTTTTGATCCAATTTTCTTCCGTCTCATGATATTCCCGGACGGTATGATCTACATTCCTGTAGTTCTCCATATGGTAGGCATCGCTTCCGCAATCTGCAAAAATGGATCCTGGGATCCTCCCTTTGGCTTCAATATAATTATACCCGCTCACTTCACCAATATATTCCCTGTAGCTTCTCACACTAACCAGTTCGGCATCATGGGAAGCCAGTATTTTTTTAGCTTCAGGAACGTCCACGGCCAGTTCTGGTTTGGCAGGAATCACAGCACCAAATTCCATTACCGGCTCTTTTTGTATATCTGTGGTGCTCACCTCATATCCTGCATCCTCCCATGATTGAAAACCTCCGTTCAGTACCCGGACATCTTTAACCCCGGCATACATAATTATAAAAGCATTACGTATGGCACCAATATCTCCCGCAGCACTTCCGGGAAAGTCGTCATCATTATCCGGGAACATGAATTTACCATAAAGGACTACCGTAGTATCTGCCGTGATCCCGTGTTCTTCCAAAGCCTTTTTTAATTCTGCAGGGCTGCGACGGTTCCATGTTTCAGGTGACTCAAGAGCATTGGTATCCATATCTATTGCCCCGGGGATATGCCCCGTTAAATAGGCATCGCGGTTCCTGTAATGAGAATGAACAACTACATACTTATCGTTTTCATATTCAGGAGGGGTTTCATCTGAAATAAGTTTCTTCACCCATTCAGCCGAAACCAGATGCCGGTATCCTGGAAGCCTTTCCATTGGAAGTTTATTATCCAGTGTCCATTCCTTCAGAAATCCGTTGTAAAGGGAGACATTCTTATAACCTGCCTTCTGGAAATGGTAAGCTACCTGTTCACTTTCTTCAGGTGTATAACCATACAGGATCAATTCGTCCTCCGGAAGTATTTCCTTATGGCGTACTGTTTCAATCCAGTCCATGTATTTTGTCCATTTTCCGGGAAGGGATCTCGCCCCTTTTATATGGCCACCCCGGGATTCCTTTTTTCCTTCCAGCCGTTATAAGCATCTGCAGATCTTACATCGATGATCTTTGCTCCTGCTTTCTTTTTACGTATTAATTCTTCTTTTGAAATAGTTTTATACTGTATCATTTACCTTGATATTCGGTTCAAAGAAATATAATCTTTTCTGAAAATAAAAACATCTAAAGAACAGCCAAAATCTGTATTTTTTTCTGTATGATGCTGCGCTTCGGCCAGGATTAACAAACTGCTTTCCCAGTTTGAAAATAATGAAAATGCCAACCGTGTTGTTACAGATTGGCATTTCCCGGAAATCAAACAAATTCTAAGGGTAGAATCTGAGCGTTTATATTAGAGGATCTATCCTTTTTTATTAAGTTCCATGTTCACGGCAAAATCTACATTGTCTCCTACAACCATATCCGAAGCCCAGTCACCTGTTCCAACTCCATAATCTGATCGATTTAGACTATTCTTAAAAGATAAACCCAATATTGTAGTTCCCTTCATCATAGGATGTTCCATTTCTCCGGTAATCTCAAATGGTATAGCCACTTTTCTGGTAACATCCCTAATGGTGAGGTTTCCATCTACGACGAACTTATTTTTTCCCAGTTTTTTAAATCCGGTGGATTTAAATTTAATTGTGGGATATTTGGCGGCATTGAAAAAATCCTCCGATTTTAAATGTTTATCCCGCTTTTCATTATTGGTGGAAATTGCAGATACGGGGATAGTAAACTCAAATCTACTGGCCTTTAGATTATCCTGGTCAAATTGAAAATCCCCCGTAAATTCTGTAAAATTTCCATTGACCGTTGAAAAGAAGTGGTTAACCGCGAAGTTTACAGAAGTGTGGTCTTTGTCCAGCATCCACTGCTTTCAATTTTGGTAGCCTACATTAGCAGCAAAATCAGCCAATCCAAGACAAATACCTAGATTTTTGATCGTTGCCTTCATTAGCAAACAACTTCGTTTTTATAATCGTAAACTTATTAATACCCTAATCCAGAAAAAATCACCCAATTTTAGAAAAAAAATTATCCATACACTTTAATTTTTTCCTTTTTCAATTGCTCCATGCATTTGTACTTTTGGTTCTGGGCGTTATGTTTACTGGTATAGCCGTAGATTTTTTGTATTTCCCTAATCGGTTTTGATAGAAAGAAAATATCATTGATTAGCTTATTACAATGGCTGGAAATTCGCGAAATCACATTCAATAATTTCTCGGCATAAGATTTTTCCTGCTCAATGAACGAGGATAATTCCTGATAATCATCACCCTCAGGAAATTCATCCAGACGAACAAAAAGATGATTATTTCTGAGTTTTTTATACCACAGGTTTTTAGAGATCCCCATAATATAAGTTTTAAGTTTTGCGGTAAGTACAAAATTCTCCTCTTCTAACTTTCGGTCCAAAACTATCAAGGTATCCTGAAAAATATCTTCGGCATCATTCACAGTACCGCTGTTTATCAAAATAAACTTCCTGACCATTTCAAAATGAGTATCATAAATTTTATTGAATATTTTACTCTTTTCTGTTGTACCGTATTCTTCTGAAAGTGCTTTTTGCAGATCTATATTCATAATAAGAGCGTTAAGTTGTTAATGAGTAGACGAAGTTTTATTGCTATACTTTCGAAAAATATAATTTTTTCAGTAATTTTCGAACAGTATAAATAAGGAATACTTACATAAAAAGCAGGTTTCATCTAATGCTGATTTACTCAAACAAAAAGAGACCGTCTAAAAAATGATTTTTAGAACGGTCTCTTTATTCTATGCAAAGACTTTTATAGCTTATTTCCTGCGAAAGCCTCATCGACTTCGGTATGGAAAATATGGTTGGAATAATTGCTTATTGTTTTAACCGCCTGAG
>ERZ1284728.14-NODE-14-length-21126-cov-37.546011_pt1 | contig 21126 bp, 13 predicted proteins | sample MGYA00454601_ERZ1284728 | MGnify/ENA primary metagenome ERZ1284728 (study PRJEB36292, sample SAMEA5787382) | metagenome | biome: Arctic soil; feature: perennial spring outflow channel; material: sediment | place: Canada | collected 2017-07-08 | depth 0.05 m ...
AATTTATGGAGATGGAGCAAAACCATCTTATTATAGAATAATACGTAAAGATGCACCAACTATTGAATTAACAGGAAATGTGGATGTTAGTCAAGCGACTGATATTCCTTCTGGTTATTCTTTAAAATTCACAGATTTGGAAGACAAATCATGGGAGACTTCAATTACTGATGGAACTTACCAAATTGAATTGGCAATTGGCACTACTTACACTACAAGTTTAGTTAACGCTGATGGATATGAAATAGCTGCTGGAAGTATACTTAGCATAGATGAAAACACAACGACTCATGATATTACTATTATTGTAACACCTAACGGATTACCAGATGTATGGGATTTTGGTGCAACACAACTTGATGATACACAATTTAATAACATATTAACCGAAGACGTAATCAATGCTTGGTATGAAGGTGTAACTCCAGGTACTACCGATGAAAATGTACCAGCAACTTTTACTTCAGGTAAATTAACTTGGATTGGTGAAGCAGGTAAAGAAAGATTAAGAACTTCTAATACAAACCTGACTCGTTATGATTCAGATGTAAAATCTGATGTTTACGCAGGAAGATTTTACTTAAACACTTCTGGTTCATCTCGTTATTTTAGTATAGAATTAAATGAAGGTAATGAACTTACAATTTATGCTTCATCAAGTGATGATCAAGGTGTAATTCATTTTGCTAATGCAGATGAAAATGAAGCTCAAGATGATACATTTAATTTAGCTCAAGAAGGTGTTAGCGTTACTGAGGTTAAAGTAGTTGCACAAACAACTGGAACGTACAAAATTTATGGAGATGGAGCAAAACCATCTTATTATAGAATAATACGTAAAGATGCAACTATTGAATTAACAGGAAATGTAGATGTAACCGATGCATCCGGAATATCTGGAGACTTCACGATAGTATTTACCAATGATGCTGGCAAAACATGGAGTGCAGCTGTTAGTGGAGGAGCCTATCAGGTAGATCTACCCGCAGGATTTGAATATAGCATTTCTTTGGAAGGAGCTGATGGCTTTACCATATCGAATGCTACCACATTAAATGTGGATGAGAGTACCTCTTCTTTTGACTTTACAATTAAAAAAATTGATACCAGTAGTCTTGCAGATGTGTGGGATTTTGGTGCCACGCAGCTGGACGAGTCTCAGTTCAATAATATGTTAACCGAAGATATTATCAATTCCTGGTATGATGAATCCATTACTCTGGGAAGTTCAGGCAATACTTTGCCCGATTTTACAGCAGGGGATCTTAGTTTTACCGGTGGCGGAAGTGATCGTTTACGTACTTCAAATACAAACTTGACCCGATATGATGAGAACATTGATGATTATGAGGATTTTAAAGGAAGAGTTTATATCAATTCCAGAGGCGGTGCCGACCGGTTTATGAGTTTGAATCTTAATGAAGATGATAAAGTAAGCCTTTGGGTGCTTGAACAGGATGGTGTTGGTGAGCTTCATTTTGAAAATGTCGCGGATCCTGAACTACAGAATGATGTTGTAAGTGTGGGTGGTGATCTTCAAGAAGTAAGTTTTGTAGCAAAAGCTACCGGTACTTATCACATCTATGACGATAACGACAAACCCAGCTATTTTAGAATTATTAGAAAATCTGCCACTTATGCGAACTTAACCGGTAATGTAGATGTTGCTGATGCTCCAGGAATTCCCGAAGATTATTCAGTAGTATTTACTATTGAAGAAGGTAAAACCTGGAACGTTAAGCCAACTGATGGTTCGTACCAGGTTGACCTGCCAACGGGCTTCGAGTATAGCATCTCCCTGGCAGGAGCTGATGGTTACATAATTTCTAATGATACTTTATTAGAAGTTACTGAGAGCACAACTACCTATGATATAACTATTGAAAAAGTTGAAATTTATTCCGTTACCGGTTCAATAATCGGTCTTGGCGAGAAAATTGGAGATTTAGTTTTAACATTTACTGCTGATCCTGGTGCTGATGGGCTTTATGTTCCACAACCAATAATTGATACAGATGCGGCCACATACTCCGTAAAACTCGAGCCAAATATTGAATATACCATAGAGAGTGAAGGTGTAGATGGTTATTATATTCCGGAGAATACCCTGGAAATAACCGGTGATACCACAAGCGATATAGTTTTTGAACCTGAACCGCTTGGGCCATATGGCGATATCGACAATGACGGAATTCTGAATGCTGAGGATAATTGTGTCTCTATCCCTAACCCTGATCAGGCAGATGTTGATAATAATGGTATGGGAGATGTATGTGATGACGATGATGGAGACGGAATCATAAATTTCGAGGATAATTGTCCTAATTCTCCCGAAGGTGCCGTTGTTGATGTTTTTGGTTGTGAGATATTCAACCTGGCGGCAGATAATTTCAGTATATCTGTAAATGAGGTAAGTTGTAATGGAAACGGTGACGGCTCCATAGACATTAGTGCTGAAGATACCAATTATACCTACAATGTATCAGTATCTGGTACAGGTAGCGGTTCTGCAATCTTATCATCCTCTAATGCTTTTTCTGAAAGCATTGAAAATCTTTCAGCGGGGATTTATGATATATGTATTACCGTAGATGGACAAGCTGGATATGAGCAGTGTTTTAAGGTAACCATAGAAGGGCCAACTCCTCTGGTAGCCTATTCTTCTGTAGATTATGCAAATAATACAGTGACCTTTTCATTAGATGGTTCTAACCTTTATAAGATAGAGCACAATGGTAAAATAACCACCACATCACAATCAAGAGTGGTTTTAGATTTGGAAGTGGGTAGAAATAAATTTAAAGTTTCTACGGATTCTGAATGTCAGGGTGTTTTTTCCGACGAGGTATTAATGGCTGGGGACGTTGTACTGTTCCCAAATCCAACTAAAGGCGATCTTAAAGTTTATATTAATGGGACAGATACTAATATAGATGTATCCCTGATTGATATGAGCGGGAGAGAATATATATCACAAAAAATGGAAGTTCCCTCAGACAGAATCATTCAACTTGACCTTACCAATTTTAGGAATGGAGTATATATTCTTCTACTAAATTCTGCTACGGTAAGTAAATCTTTAAAACTAATTAAAATATGAAAAATCCTATAACCATACCATGTTTCAAACTCCTCCTAATTTTTGTCCTGGGAGCTATAACGGTCTCCTGCTCTAAAAATGATGACGCTGAGATGATTATTGATTCAGTTCCCGGAGCAGCCAATTTGGTTCTTCCGCAGGACATGACGGAATGCGAGGTGGGTAATGTTGTAGCAAATATGGCCGAAGTAGCTTTTGAATGGAATGAAGCGAGCGATGCCGCCAGGTATGATCTCGTAATCACCAATCTGGCTACTCAGGAAGTTACGCAGAGACCAAACCTTACTAATACCTTTATAGCAGTAAGGCTTGAAAGAGGGAATCCTTACACCTGGAGGGTTATCTCAAAAAACGACGGAGAAGAAACAACTTCTTCCGATTCGTACAGGTTTTACGTAGCCGGAGTAGCGGGGTCGAACAATGTGCCTTTTCCTGCCGAGCTAATGTCACCTGCCTCTGGGGTAATGGTTTCCCCAGTAGATGGTAAAATTACGCTGGAATGGGAAGCTGCCTCTACCGATACAGACGGAGATCCTTTAACTTATACATTGTATGCAGATACAGTAGACGGCGATCAGGAACCACCTGAAGAGTGGAAAGGTCTTACTGAAACCTCTTTGGAAATTGACGTAGATCCTAATAGTATTTATTTCTGGCACGTTGAAACCAGTGATGGTAAGAATACAGCAATAACCAACACCTACTCATTTAGAACCGGTGATGATTCTTCCTCCATACAAGGTAAGGTAGTAAGTACTTCCCAGGAAATTTTAGATGCTATTGCAGCGGCTATTCCGGGTGAGAATATTTATATCCGTAGCGGGGAATATACTTTTGATTCAACCATAAAAATTAATACCAGCGGAAGCGCAGGTAATATGATTTCATTATTGGCACACCCGGAAGATGATTCCAGACCGAAATTTGATTTTTCTTCAATGACTGAAAATTCTTCCAATAGAGGAATCGAATTAGACGCTAATTACTGGCATATTAAAGGCATTGATGTTTATAAAGCGGGGGATAACGGATTAAATATAACAGGTAGCAACAACCTTATCGAATTCTCTACTTTTTCAGAATGTTCAGATACCGGACTTCAATTAGATAATGGTGCGGCCAATAACACAATCCTGAATTGCGACTCTTATTTTAACGCTGACTCTACACTTGAGAATGCCGACGGGTTTGCAAGTAAGTTAGACGTGGGCACCGGCAACAAATTTGTTGGTTGCAGGGCGTGGCAAAACCTGGATGATGGCTGGGATGGCTATTTAAGAAATGCCGATAATGTTACTACTACTTACGAAAATTGCTGGGCCATAGAAAATGGATATTTAAAAGATGGTACTCCAAGCGGGGGTGATGGTAACGGATTTAAAACCGGAGGAAGTGATAATAAGGATTTAAAACATAATGCTATTTATATGAATAGTATTGCAGTTGGTAACGCATCTGATGGTTTTGACCATAACAGCAACAGGGGTGAAGTTACCTTATACAACTGCTCTGCTTATGATAATGGTAGAAATTATGCTTTTGGAAGTACGAATCCCCTCGAAAAGTTGACCATTAAAAACAGTAATGTACTGGGAGATGTGGGAAGTATCAACGCCACCACTCTCGATGTCACAAACAATAGCTGGATGGAAGGTATTGAAACTACGCATGAAGATTTTGTAAGCATAGATTATTCAGAGTTGACAGGCCCGAGAAAAGCCGATGGAAGTCTTCCCGATGTTAGTTTTTTCCATTTAACTTCTGATAGCGATTTAATCGACAAAGGAGTGGATGTAGGCTTGCCTTTTAATGGTTCTGCACCAGATTTAGGGGCGTTTGAATTTTAAGCTGAATTATTTATAATTTGGCACTATTGATTGAATTTCATAATTCGGTTAATAGTGCCTTTGCTTTTAAAAAAAAACTGGTTTTGCTGTGCTTCAGATTTGAATGCGAATTGGGAAATTACCCTTTTTGATCAAAGCGAATCAGAATTAGAAGGACGATAGTAATGACTGATTTTTTCTGAAAACCTGTTTTTTGAAAAGTAGAAAGATTAAATGCCAAGGGAAACAGATAGAACTGAAATTTCTGGTTTTTAAAAATATTTAATGAGTAAATAAAATGCGATCTATGAAATTTTTAAAACATTACAGTATCTCATTTATACTTGCCTTGTTTGTGGTAACAATTTTTTCCTGTAAAAACACCGCAAAGGAAAATCAAAACGATTCAGATGTTGCTGAAAACTCCGTGTCTCCCTGGGATAATGCAGATGAGATCATACGAAATATAGTTGTACCTGAATTTCGCGATAAAACCTTTAATGTAGAGGATTATGGTGCAGTAGCCGATGGGACGACAAATAACAGCAAGGCTTTTGCAGATGCAATAGCAGCCTGTAGCGAAGATGGAGGCGGTAAGGTACTGGTGCCAAAAGGGCAATATCTCACCGGCCCTATCCATTTAAAAAGCAATGTGAACTTTCATCTTGAAGAGGGAACAGAGATCCTTTTTTCTACCAATCATGACGATTACCTGCCCGTGGTGCATACCTCCTATGAAGGAATGGAGTTGATGAACTATTCCCCGCTTATTTACGCGTATCAGCAAAAAAATATTGCCGTTACCGGTAAAGGAACTTTTAACGGACAGGCCGGGAATAACAACTGGTGGCCCTGGAGTGGTAAGGATACCTATGGATATAAAGAAGGCGCCGTTAAACAGCATGATGATCGAAACCTGCCAAGACTTAGCCAAATGGTTGAGGACGGAGTTGCCGTTGAAGAAAGGGTTTTTGGGACTGGACATCAGTTCAGGCCTACATTTTTTCAGCCTTTTGATTGTGAGAACGTATTGATTAAAGATGTAAAATTTGTAAATGCGCCTTTTTGGGTAATGCACCCCATAAAGTCAACAAATGTTACAGTTGATGGGGTTACAGTAGAGAGCCACGGACCGAATAATGATGGCTGCAACCCGGAGTATAGCAAAAATGTGCATATCAAAAACTGTATTTTCGATACCGGGGATGACTGTATAGCTATAAAATCTGGACGCGACAATGATGGCCGGCGTGTAGGGATCAACAGTGAAAATATAGTAATTGAAGATTGTATTATGAAAGATGGCCACGGCGGAGTGGTAATGGGAAGTGAAATTTCTGGCGGAGTGAGCAATGTTTACGTGCGCAACTGTAAAATGAGCAGTCCCAACCTGGATCGTGCCATTAGGATTAAGACCAACACCAGGAGGGGCGGTACCATCGAAAATATTTTTGTAAAAAATGTGGAAGTGGGCCAGGTGAAAGAAGCTTTCTTAAAGATTAATACTCATTATGCCATCTATGATAACCAGGAAGGCGAACATATGCCGGTGATAAGGAATATTTATCTTGAGGATATCAATGTGGAAGATGGTGGAGAATACGGTATACTTATTAAAGGAAGGGAAGCTTCCCCGGTGCAAAATGTGAACCTCACCAATGTGCACATAAAAAACGCTAAAACTCCTTTGAAGGTGGAATTTTCAGAACCAATTAATTTTAAGAATACGACCATAAATGGAAAATCCTATGATTAAGAATTTTCCCGGGAATGGCAGCTGCCAGGGACTACAAAAGATTTCTAAAGGAGTTTCAAACCATTTTCCTGAAATTTGATTGAATAAATGAAGCGCAGGTTTATTATAAATTTAGTTGTTTTACTTTTTACCGCTTCAGCTCTTTTCTGCTCCTGCGAATATAATAAGAGCGAGGTAATTGTATGGAAGATCGATTCTGCGAATAAAATTGGGGAAAAGGTTGTGATTGTTAGTGGAGATCCTCGTGTGATCCAAGGGGAAAATGGGATTGCAGTGGAATTTGATGGGGTAGATGATGGCTTGCTAATCGATCAAAATCCTATTGCAGGAATGCAGGAATTCACCATTGAAGTTGACCTTAAACCCTACCGCGGAGGTCCGGAAAACCGGGAACAGCGTTTTTTGCATATTCAGGATCCGGAGAATGAGAATAGAAGGATCCTTCTGGAACTAAGGCTGAATGACCGTGATGAGTGGTATGGTGACTGGTACATTAAAACAGAAAAGGAATCACTTACACTAATTGATTCCTCTTTTACTCATCCAGTAGATGAATGGGCAACAATGAGCCTGGAATATAAAAACGGAACTGTAAAAGGATTCGTCAATGGGATTCCGGAAGTTTCAGGTGAAATTGATTATTTGCCGGTGGGGCCTGAAGGAAAAACTTCTATTGGTACACGAATGGATCAAAGGTCCTGGTTCAAAGGAGCTATCAAAGAAGTACGGTTTTCACCTAAAACTTCTAAACTCAATTAAATTTATTTAATCGCCGGTTCAGGAGGAAATTACCCGGTTTTCACAAGCTGTGTACTGCAGGTAATGAACAAATATTATTATTAACCTACATTTCAATATATAATGAAACGACTTCAATATTTAAAATTCAAAACCTTATATATATTCTTCCTCTTCTGCGGAATCAGCTCTTTGCTGCACGCGCAACAACTTGCCTTTCCTTCAGCTGAAGGTTTTGGCCGCTACGCTACAGGTGGCAGGGGAGGAATAGTGTATACTGTTACCAATCTTAATGATGACGGGGAAGGGAGTTTGAGAAAGGGGATCCTTAAAAAAGGTCCGCGTATTATCACCTTTGCGGTTTCGGGAAATATTGAATTAAAAAGATCGCTTGATATCAATAGGGGAGATCTTACCATCGCTGGCCAAACTGCCCCTGGTGACGGAATTACAATAAAGGGATATCCGGTTGCGGTCAAGGCTGATAATGTGATTATCCGTTACCTGAGATTCCGTCTTGGGGACATTTATGAGGTAACCGATGATGCTTTAAAAGGAAGAGGAATTGAAAATGTAATTATCGACCATTGCTCCATCAGTTGGGCTACAGATGAGAATACTTCCTTTTACCAGACTAAAAACTTCAGTTTCCAGTGGAACATCATTTCTGAAGCACTTAACAGTTCGGTACACCGAAAAGGAGATCACGGTTATGGCGGAATATGGGGAGGGGTAAATGCCTCTTTTCATCATAATTTGCTGGCCGGTAACAATAGCCGTAATCCCCGCTTCAGTGGATCTGAGACTACAGAAAATTCAGATAATGAGTTTGTTGATTTCAGGAACAATGTCATCTATAACTGGGGTGACAACAGTGTGTATGGAGGAGAGAGCGGTACATATAATATGGTAAACAATTATTACAAACCAGGCCCTGCCACTTCTTCTTCAAAAAAAGAAAGGATCCTGGAGCCTTATGAACCCTATGGTAAATTTTATGTGGATGGTAATATCGTGGAAGGTTCAGAAAAGGTAACTGCCAATAACTGGGCCGGCGGAATACAGTCTGATAATCCTGAAGCTGCAAAACGTACGGAGCCTGTAGATATTGAAGGAAATGTGCAAACCCAGGATGCTTTAACAGCATTTAAACTTGTGCTGCAACAGGCAGGGGCAAATTTAAACCGGGATGCAGTAGATAACAGGATAATAAAAAGTGTGAGAGAAGGAAAGTCACAGTTTAAAAACGGGATTATCGATTCGCAGAATGAAGTAGGGGGCTGGCCGGAATTAAAATCACTGTCACCGCTTCCCGATGCAGACCAGGACGGAATGCCCGATGCCTGGGAGAAAGAGCGGGGACTGGATCCAGAAAAAGAGGATGCAGCCCAATTTACACTTGACAAAGATTATTCCAACATAGAGGTATATTTAAACAGTATAGTCGAGAACCACCTGAGGATAGCTATTGTAAATAAGGATGATTTTCACCTGATAGTGGCTCTTGATGGCTCTGGAGATTATAAAACTGTGCAGGAAGCGATCAATGCTGTGCCCGATTTTAGAAATAAAGAAACCAGGATTTTCATAAAGAACGGAACCTACAAAGAAAAACTGATTCTCCCGGCATCTAAAAACAATGTGACCTTTATTGGAGAAGATAAGATGTCTACTGTATTTTCTTATGATGATTATGCCCAAAAACTGAACAAATACGGAGAAGAAATAGGAACCACCGGTTCCAGTTCGTTCTTTATTTTCGGGAATGATTTTACAGCAAAGAATATCACCTTTGAGAACAGTGCCGGACCTGTAGGTCAGGCGGTAGCTGTAAGAGTAAATGGAGACAGGATCATCTTTGAGAACTGCAGGTTCCTTGGGAACCAGGATACCCTTTACGCCCACGGCCGGGATAGCCGGCAATACTATAAAAACTGCTATATAGAAGGTACTACAGATTTTATTTTCGGCTGGTCTACAGCCGTTTTTGAAAATTGCGAGATCTTTTCCAAAGACGGAGGGCACTATATTACCGCTGCTTCAACAGAAAAGGAATCGCCATTCGGTTTTGTTTTTATCAACTGTGAGCTAACCGGGCATGCACCGGCCGGGGATGTTTACCTGGGACGTCCCTGGAGAGATCACGCCCAAACGGTATTTATCAATACTAAAATGGGAAATCATATTAAAAAAGAAGGCTGGCATAACTGGAGTAAACCCCACGCAGAAAAAACCGTTATTTATGCAGAACATAATTCATCCGGACCCGGAGCTGCTCCAAAGGAAAGGGTGAAATGGTCGAAGCAGCTTTCTGCTAAGGAAGCTCAAAAATACGCGGTAGAAAATATATTAAAGGGTGAGGATAATTGGAACCCTAAGGAAGAGAAAGAAAAGATTTAGGATACTTTCTTTTCACAAACCTTCCTCTGTTCAGGTTTTACATCTTCTGAAGATATCAAATAAAAACACAAAATCTTTTCTATGTTCCTGAAAAGTTTTAAATTGTAATCGATTACATTGTGAATACGAATCATTTTTCTAAATTCTATAACAGTGTTCATTTTTCTTTTCAAGTAGAAATTTTTTGAAAAAGAAAACATTAAAAACATAATTTTTATGAGCAAATTCATCTTCAAACGTTCCCTTTTTTTTATGTGCCTGCTGGGTATAATGGGAGTCCAAAGCTGCAAGGAAAACAACAAATCGGCAGAAATAGCTGAAGCCCAGGATTCCGAAACCCGCTATTCCACCTGGATGGCAGATTCAGAGATCAACCGGAATCCCGAAGGCTGGACGCTGGATTTCAACGAAAAACCTAAATGGGAATACACGCACGGTCTTATTATGACCTCTATGGAAAAAGTCTATGAAGCCACCGGAGAGGAAAAATACCTGGACTACATTAAGAACTTTTCTGAATTTATGATAAATGAGGAAGGGGAGATCAAAACCTATAAAAAATCAGATTATAACATTGACCGGGTTGCCGGGGGAAGGTATTTGATTGGCCTATACGAAGAAACCGGCGAGGAGAGATACAAACTGGCTGTAGAAGAGTTGAGGGATCAAATGAGAGAACATCCCCGAACTTCGGAAGGTGGTTTCTGGCATAAGAAAATATATCCTTACCAAATGTGGCTCGATGGGTTGTACATGGGTTCTACATTTCTGGCAAGATATGCCGCAGAATTTGATGAGCCTGCGCTTTTTGATGATGTTGCGAACCAGTTTCGCTTAATGGATAAGTATGCTTATACAGAAGAAACAGGATTATACCATCATGCCTGGGATGAAAGTAAAGAGCAGCGATGGGCCGATCCCGAGACCGGGCTTTCCTCAAATTACTGGGGTAGGAGCATTGGCTGGTTTAGTATGGCAGTGGTAGATGTGTTGGATTATATGCCGGAAGATCATCCTGAACGAGACCGGTTAATAGAGATAGCTCAAAAAATAGCAGACGGAATCGTGAGATATCAGGACGAGGAGACCGGGGTTTGGTACCAGGTGCTTGACCAGGGAGACAGGGAAGGTAATTATTTGGAGTCATCTGCATCCAGCATGTATGCTTATTTCCTGCTTAAAGGAGTGGAAAAAGGCTACCTGGGCCAAAAATACAAAGAGGCCGGGGTCAAAGCTTATGAAGGGATTTTAAAGAAATTCATAAGGAAAGATGATGATGGAGGAATAAGCTTAACAGATGTTAACGGAGTTGCCGGATTGGGAGGAGACCCTTACCGGGATGGTTCTTACGAGTATTACATCAATGAAATTATAAGGGATAATGATCCTAAAGGGGTTGGGCCATTTATTCTTGCTTCTTTACAATATGAAAAACTGAATAAATAATTTTTATACCATTTCAAAACCAATCGATAACCTAAATAGTAAACATATGAAATTCAAATCTGGTATTTTGGTCCTGACAGCTGCAGCTATAGTCGCCGTTTCCTGTAAAGAAAATAAAGAAGAGCAGTCTCAGGAAATGGGATCTTCTGAAAATTCTATATCAAATCAACAAACTTATGCTGAAATTTCTATTAAGAAAGGCGGAGAATGGCAAGGAAGGGAATATGTAGGGGGAACTTTTGAAAACGTTGAAGAACTTACATTGCCTGAAGGTCATACAGATCATTCTTACTATATAAGATATGAAGGTCCGGGTTGGGAGAATTCCCAGGTGGGTTACAGGTTGTATCTCGACTGGAGAAACGCCATAGATATCTTCGGAAAAAAAACCGATACCATGGTCCTGGCACAGGTAGGCCAGGATAGCTTTGATTCATATCACGAAGAAGCTCCGTGGGGACTGGATATCTTAAAAGCCGGAAAGTCGCTTGGTATTGGAAGTTACGGTCGGTTTATGAATGATAGCGTAGCACATTTCAGAAATGTAAAAAATACAACTGCCAGGGTTTCCAATTCTGAAGAGAGATCACAAGTTGAAATCAAATATACCGGCTGGACCACAGGAACAGAAACCATAGATTTAGTCTCTACCCTTTCAATTTATCCCGAAGATCGTTTTACTAAGGTAAAACTCAAACCTTCCACCCTACTGGAAGGTTTGACTACGGGTATTGTAAAATTTGAGAATATTGAATTAATTCAAAAGCAAAGTGAGAACGGGAACTGGGGCTATATTGCGACTTATGGAAACCAGACACTTGCAGGCGATGAAGATAAGCTGGGAATGGCTATTTTCTATAAAACCAATGAGGTAAAGGAAATTATGGAAGGTCCGCACGATCACCTGGTAATTTTCAATGCACAGGAGGCACCTGTAACCTATTACTTCCTCGCCGCCTGGGAACAGGAGCCAAACGGAATTACTACAAGGGAAGGTTTTTTCTCAGACCTTGACTTAAAATTACAAACCCTGGAAGAAAACGGAAGCCTTGAATAAATAAATTGATATTTTGAAGAACAGGATTAACCTCTTAGTTATAATCACACTTTTGCTTTGTTGTGGAAGTGCTAAATTGAACGCACAGAATAATCCTTATGTTTCCAAGGTCTGGGTATCAGATCAGGGAGACGATACTTATAAAAATCCTGTTCTTCACGCAGATTATTCAGATCCCGATGTTGTAAGGGTGGGAGAGGATTTCTATATGACCTCTTCTTCTTTTAATGTAGCTCCGGGTTTACCCATTCTTCATTCAAAGGATCTGGTAAACTGGAAATTGGTTAACCACGCTTTAAAAAGACAGGTTCCTGTAGAACATTTCAGCTCCCCTCAACACGGGAACGGAGTCTGGGCACCTGCCTTTCGATATCACAAAGGAGAGTATTACATCTATTGGGGAGATCCGGATTTTGGGATCTATATGGTTAAAACCAAAGATCCTGAAGGGGATTGGGAAGAGCCTGTCCTGGTGGAAGAAGGGAAAGGCCTTATTGACCCTGCGCCTCTATGGGATGATGACGGGAAGGTTTATTTATCCCACGCCTATGCTGGAAGCCGTGCAGGAATTAAAAGCATACTAGTTGTAAAACCAATGAATGCCGAGGGTACAAAAACAACAGGTTCCGGAAAGATCGTTTTTGACGGCCACGAAGATCACCCAACTGTAGAAGGAACTAAATTCTATAAAAGAAATGGTTATTACTATCTTTTTGCTCCGGCAGGGGGAGTATCCACAGGGTGGCAATTGATTTTAAGATCAAAGGATCCTTACGGGCCTTACGAAGAACATATTTCTTTGGAGCAGGGAGATACCGATATCAATGGTCCTCACCAGGGTGCCTGGGTCGAGCTGGAAAACGGCGAGAATTGGTTCATACATTTTCAGGATAAGGAAGCTTACGGACGGATCGTTCACCTTCAGCCAATGAAATGGAAAAATGACTGGCCAATGATGGGGGAAGATAAAGACGGGGACTGGACCGGCCAACCCGTAATGTCGCATAAAAAACCTAATGTTGGAAAAGAATATCCAATTGTAACACCCCGGGATACCGATGAATTTGAAGGAAATGACATTGGCCTTCAATGGCAGTGGCAGGCAAATCCAAAAGCTACCTGGGCATTTGCCAATCCTGCAAAAGGTCAGTTAAGATTGTATGCTCAGCAGATCCCGAACAACAGTAAAAATCTATGGGATGCGCCTAATCTTTTGCTTCAAAAATTTCCTGCTGAAGAATTCACCACCACTACAAAACTCACCTTTCATCCCAATGAAAAGCTGGAGAATGAAAAGGCGGGTCTTATTGTTATGGGGATGGTATATGCTTACCTCGCACTGGAAAGTAAAAATGATGGCATTTATCTTAAATACTCGGTAAACCAAGATGCTGAGAATGGGAAGGAAGAGAAAGAACAGGTTATTAAGAAACTGAACAGTAATTCCATTGTTTTGAGAGTAAAAGTAGACAGCGATGAAACCTGTACCTTCAGCTACAGTGAAGACGGTAAAACATTTACTTCGGTTAACGGAAACTTTAAAGCTTTACCTGGAAAATGGATAGGAGCAAAGGTGGGAATTTTTGCGCTTCAGGAAGAGAAAACCAATGATTCCGGTTATGCCGATTTTGACTGGTTCCGATTTACAAAAAATTAAAAAATACAGAAAATGAAACATTTAAAAACAACAGTGATTATTGGGATTCTCCTTGTATTGGTGGGCTTTGGAAGTGTGAGTGCACAGGATAGGGAGCTGGAAGAAATTTATGCGTGCGTTGAATTTGATATGCCAAGGGTAAAGGAAACATCATTTCCAGATTATTCCAAAAGCATCACCGATTTTGGAGCAAAAGCAGGTGGACTGGAAAAGAATACTGCGGCTATAGAAAAAACTATAGCAGATGTCAGTTCCAAAGGAGGAGGGAAAGTTGTGATTCCGCGAGGAATCTGGCTTACAGGGCCTGTAATCTTAAAAAGCAATATTAATTTACACATGGAAGATGGTGCCCTACTGCTTTTCAGCAGTGACTTTGATGACTATCATTTAATCGAAACCAGCTTTGAAGGCCTTAATACCGTGCGTAATATTTCTCCCATTTATGCCAAAGGGGTAGAGAATATAGCTATTACGGGTAAAGGAACCATCGACGGAAACGGCGATGCCTGGAGACCTGTTAAAAAAGGAAAAATGACCGATGCCCAGTGGAAAAAACTATTAAACTCCGGCGGAGTGCTTTCAGAAGATGGTAAAATGTGGTTTCCTTCTGCAGGTTCTAAAATGGGGCACGACAATTCCACCGATCAAAATGTGCCAGATCTTAAAGGAATAGAGGAGCATAAAAAGGTGAAAGATTTCCTAAGACCAGTGATGATAAGTATTGTAGAAAGCAAGCGCATCCTGTTGGACGGTCCAACCTTTCAAAATTCTCCCGCATGGAATATTCATCCGCTAATGAGCGAGGATATCATCATAAGAAATATAAATGTTCGTAATCCCTGGTACTCTCAAAATGGTGATGGTCTGGACCTTGAATCCTGTAAAAATGTTTTGATCTACAACAACACGTTTGATGTGGGAGACGATGCGATTTGCTTTAAATCGGGAAAAAACAAGGACGGCCGCGAAAGGGGAATGCCTACCCAGAATGTTATTGTTAAAAACAATATTGTCTACCACGGTCACGGAGGTTTTGTGATTGGCAGTGAAATGTCCGGCGGTATAAAAAACATCCATATTTCCAACTGTACTTTTATAGGTACCGATGTTGGCTTAAGGTTTAAAAGTACCCGCGGAAGAGGTGGAGTGGTTGAAAATATTTATATCTCCAACATTGATATGATCAATATCCCTGCAGAGCCTATCCGCTTTAATATGTTCTACGGTGGGAAATCTCCTATCCCGGAAGAAGGGGAAGAGGCAGAGGAATATAAAGAAACAACGGCAATTGCTGTTACTGAAGAAACTCCATCTTTCCGGAATATCTTTATGAAAAATATTACCGCTACCGGTTCAGGGAAAGCTGCATTCTTTATGGGCTTACCGGAAATGAGCCTGCAAAACGTTCACTTGGAAAATGCCTTACTTGAGGCAAAAGAGGGGATCACCCTTGTAGATGGTTCCGGTATTATATTTAAAAATGTGAAGGTGATGCAGGAAAAAGGACCTGCAATGGTAGTTTTTAACAGCGAGGATGTACAGGTAAGCAATTTTGATTTCAACAAAAGTGCCGATGGGAAATCCATCCGGGTGCTGGGGGACAGTAAGAACATCAATTTCTCCGGCAGTAATTTATCTGATGATGATATAGAGAAAAAGGTGTCAGGAGTGACTGAGAAGAAAAAATCTTCGGTAAAAGTGGAGAAGAAAAGGAATTAGCCGGAGCAAATTCTTAGAAATGCAGATAGGAATTCTGAAGTATTAGAAATAAATCGAGAGGATTATTTCAATAAAAATTTACAGAATAGCAGTAAAAATATTTCCGAAGCTTAAAAAGTAAGGAAGATTAAAACAGATTTCATGTTAAAAAAGATTGCGGGTTTAATGCTTTTTAGCTTTATCACATTATCATTTTTTGTACAGCAGGATCCTGTAACCGTCTATCTTGTGGGTGATTCTACGATGGCAGATTACAGCAATAACTATGATGAAGGAAAAGATTATTTGAAGACAAGATATCCTATTACAGGATGGGGACAGGTTTTCCATAAGTTCCTGGTGTCGGATAGCCTTTCTAAAGTATCAGGATTAATAAAGAGCGACAGTGTAATAGTTGATGACAGGGCCAGGGGAGGCCGCAGTACCCGCACCTTTTTTCAGGAAGGTCGGTGGCGTTCTGTTTATGAAGATTTGAAAAAGGATGATGTGGTGATCATACAGTTTGGTCATAACGATGCTGCTGAAAATAAAACAGAACGATATGTGGACATTGAAGGCTACAAGGAATTTCTGAGACTTTACGTTAGCCAAACCCGTCAGAAAAAAGCCCATCCGATAATCCTCACCCCGGTTGCACGTAATTATCCGTGGGAAAATGGCCGGCTTGAAAATGTGCACGGGGAGTACGATCAGGCTGCAAAAGATGTAGCAAAAGAAATGGACGTTCTCTTTATTGACCTTAATCAAAGATCTATGGATCATTTTTCAGAAAAAGGCAGGGAATATGTTTCAGAACAATATTTCATGAATCTTCCTGCCGGAGTTTATGAAGCCTATCCTGAAGGACAGGAGGACAACACCCATTTTCAGCCGGAAGGTGCCACAGCGGTTGCGAGACTGGTATTTGAGAGGATGCAGGAGTTGAAGGTTCAAAATTGATCCTGGATAATCCGGGTAATTGAATGACAAACTATAATTTCTATGCGATTTGTAAAAATTCTTATTATCTTATTGTTCATCCTTAGTTTTGGAGCAGATTCCTTCGCACAAAAAAATATTGAATATCAGCCGTACACCATAGCAACCACCTATGAAAAACTTAAAAAAGACTATCCGTATATCCAACAAGTTGAACCACTGCAATCGGAAAATATAATTTCCATTGAAAATGTTGTCTACAGGAAAATAAATGGAGTTGAATTAAAAGCAGATGTCTATTATCCCAAATCTGAGGCTTCTGAAAACTTTCCGGCGGTATTGCTTATCCACGGTGGCGGATGGGCTACGGGAAGTAAAGAGAATTTGCGGGTAATGGCACAACATCTGGCTAAAAACGGCTATGTGGCAATAACCGCTGCTTACCGGCTAAGACCGGTGGCCCAATATCCCGCAGCGGTGCTGGACTTAAAAGAAGCGGTTAGGTGGATGCGCAAAAATGCAAAAGTTCACCAAATTGATCCCGATAAAATTGCGGTACTTGGTACTTCTGCAGGGGCACAATTGGCTACTCTTATTGGAGTGACTCCCAACTCTATTCTTTATCGCGAGAAAGGGAGTAAGGGTTCAGATGAAATTCAGGCTATTGTTAATATCGACGGAATTGTATCTTTTATCCACCCGGAAGCCGAAGAGAGCGGAATGGCAGGTGAATGGCTGGGTGGGCTTCAGAATGAGAATTTTAAGAACTGGAAAGAAGCATCTCCTCTGGAATATGTAGGCAAAACTACACCACCAACTATATTCATAAACAGTTCACAAGCTCGTTTCCATGCTGGCCGGGATGATATGATCGGGATTCTCGAAAAGAACAACATCTACAATGAAGTGCATACCATCCCCGGCACTCCGCATTCCTTCTGGCATATGCATCCCTGGTTTGAGGTCACTTTAAATTATACAGTAAATTTTTTAAATAAAGTATTTGATCAGGATAGGTATAAAATCAATAATGCCTTCAGTGAAATTACGGTGGCCCAGGATGGTAGCGGGGATTTTGAAAAGATCCAGGAGGCTGTTAATTCGGTTCGGGACCTGGGGCCGGGGGAGGTGCTCATCAGGATTAAGAACGGAATTTACAAAGAGAAACTGGTAATCCCGTCCTGGAAACGCAACCTTACCCTGGTTGGCGAAGACCGAAAAAAAACGGTGATTACCAATGAAGACTACTCGGGGAAAATTGATCCTGTAACAAACGAAACCCTGAACACTTTTACCTCATACACGGTTCTTGTTCGGGGGAATGACATCAAAATCGAAAATCTCACTATAGAAAATACCTGGTGCGACAGGGGGCAGGCAGTCGCCTTGCTTGTGGAGGGGGATCGGTTCATCATTAAAAACTCCCGCATCCTTGGGTGCCAGGATACCATTTATGCAGCCTCAGAAAACAGCAGGCAGTTGTATCTTAATTGTTATATAGAAGGAACTACCGATTTTATTTTCGGGCAGGCTACGGCGGTTTTTCAGCATTGCACGATTAAAAGCCTGGCAAATTCCTTCATTACAGCTGCAGCCACACCCGAAAATCGTGACTTTGGCTTTGTTTTTTTTAATTCAAAACTCATCGCTGCCGAAGATATTGATAAGGTCTACCTGGGTCGTCCATGGCGTCCTTTTGCTAAAACGGTTTTTATAAATACAGAAATGGATGAGCATATCGTGGCTGAAGGTTGGGATCCGTGGAAAGGAGATACGATGTTTCCTAATAAGGAAATTACCACTTTTTATGCTGAATTTGAAAGCTCCGGAAAAGGAGCAGCTCCAGAAAAGCGAATTTCATGGTCACAACAATTAACCCGGGACGAGATAAAGGATTACACACTTAAGAATATTTTTCGGAGGTGTGATGAATGGGATCCTCTGAAAAAACTTTAAAATAAACTTATCAACATGAAGACTATATTTTCTTTACTAATGCTAATTCTAACTCTCACCGTTCCAGGACAGGAAAAACCTACGCTGTATCTTATCGGGGATTCCACCATGTCTGATAAAAAAGATCCGGAACAAAACCCCGAGCACGGCTGGGGGCAGATGCTACCGGAATTGATGACTTCAGAAATAAACATTGAGAACCACGCTGTAAACGGGAGAAGTACCAGGAATTTTATTGCCGAAGGCAAATGGGAAAAAGTTTTAGAAAAACTAAAGCCCGGGGATTATGTTTTCATACAGTTTGGGCACAATGACCAGAAAGTAAATGATGCTGCCCGCTATACAAACCCTTTTACGCAGTATAGATACAATTTGGAGAAGTTCGTAAAAGAAACCAGGGAAAAAGGTGCTACTCCGGTAGTATTCAGTTCCATTGTTAGAAGGAATTTTAATGAAGACGGCGTATTGGTAGATACCCACGGGGAGTATCCCCTGGTGGTGAGAATGGTAGCCCATGATCTGGAAGTTCCATTCATCGATCATCAATGGCTTACGGAGAAGCTTGAGCTCGCTTATGGACCCCAGAAATCCAGAACACTGCACCTGCATTTTGAACCCGGAGAACATCCGTATTTTCCGAAAGGCAAGGAGGATGACACCCATTTATCTGAAAAAGGTGCACGACTGGTGGCAACTCTTGCCCTTCAGGAAATTGCACGGCAGGATCTTGAGCTGAAAAAGTATATAAAAAGCAGTGTGCTTACTTCTCCAACCGGAATCTCTTTTGGCTACACTGCACCTACTTCCGGTAAAGTTTCCTGGCGAAAGGCACTACATCAAAATGAAAGTTGGTATGGCAGCGAAGAAGCCCAAAGAATTGCCGATAATGTGGTGATTTATCAAAACAATAACGGAGGCTGGCTTAAGAATATTGATATGGCAGATACTTTAAGTGAAGCACAGAAAAAGCAATTGCGGAAAGAAAAGTCCCGTAAATCGGGAACTACCATAGACAACGGAGCAACACATTCTCATATGCGGTACCTGGCAATGGTGTATACTGCCACGGGGGAGGAAAGCTATAAAAACTCCTTTTTAAAAGGTGTGGATTACCTGTTAGCCGCCCAATATAAGAACGGAGGCTGGCCCCAATTCTATCCCTTGAGAATAGGCTATTACAGCCACATCACCTTTAACGATGATGCTATGATAGGGGTGATGGAACTTTTAAGGGATATTTCCATTGGTGATAAACCATACGATTTTGTTGATACCGGAATACGAAAAAAAGCAAAAATGGCAATTGATAAAGCCGTGGAAATTATCCTTGAAATGCAGGTTGAAGTAAACGGAAAGAAGACAGTTTGGGCTGCCCAGCATGATAAAGATGATCTTTCCCCGGCAAAAGCCAGAGCCTATGAACTTCCGTCCCTTAGCGGAAAGGAAAGTGTTGGGATTGTGGAGTACCTTATGGGAATCGAGAACCCGGGAGAGGATGTAAAACAGGCAATCCGTAGTGCAGTAGCCTGGTTTGAAGAAAGCAAGATCACCGGCTTAAAAGTGGAGTGGGTGAAAGATGAGGAGAAACCCAGGGGCCGGGACAGGATCGTGGTGGAGGAATCGGGAGCAGGGCCACTATGGGCACGTTTTTATGAAATAGGAACGAACAGACCTATGTTCGTGGGCCGTGACGGAGTGATAAAAGACCATCTGGAGGAAATCGAACGCGAACGGCGGGTAGGCTATAGTTATCTGGATAATTATGCTGAAAACCTTCTGGAAAAAGATTATCCGGAATGGGAGAAAAGAATGCAGGAAGGAAATTCAAGCAATTAAAAAGAAAATTATGATAAAGGTAGTTTCAGGAGAGACTTTTTTTAAGGAAGACACAACTCCCTGGGAAGAAGCAGGGAAAGGGATTAGCAGGCAATTTGTTGGATTTAATACGCAATTGATGATGGTAAAGGTGAAATTTAAAGAAGGAGCTATAGGTTATGTGCATGATCATTTCCATAGCCAGGTCAGCTATGTGGCTTCGGGAAAATTTGAAATTACCATCGATGGCGAAACTAAACTTTTGGAACAAGGCGACGGATTCTTCGTGCAGCCCAATTTAAAACACGGTGCAAAATGTTTGGAAGCAGGAATTCTTATCGATGTTTTTAGCCCTGTGAGGGAAGAATTTTTAAAGTAAATTAAGATGAAGCAGCTACTTTTTATTGTAATTTTTCTAATGACAAACCTCGTGAACGCTCAGTTATCTAAAGAAGAAAAACAAAAGGCTATAGATGAGATCGTCGACAGGATAGAATTACCAACAATTCCCGAATATGAGGTTTCAATAGCCAAATTTGGTGCAAAGGGAGATTCTGTTACCAATAACAAACGAGCTTTTGATAAAGCGATGAAAGCTTTGGAAAAAAGGAAAGGCGGTACTCTTATAGTTCCAAAAGGAGTATATACAGTGAACGGGCCTATTCATTTTGTGAGCAACGTAAATCTCAGAATTGAGGAAGGCGCGAAGATCAGGTTTGGTTCCAATCCGGATGATTA
>ERZ1284728.15-NODE-15-length-20842-cov-26.698946_pt1 | contig 20842 bp, 19 predicted proteins | sample MGYA00454601_ERZ1284728 | MGnify/ENA primary metagenome ERZ1284728 (study PRJEB36292, sample SAMEA5787382) | metagenome | biome: Arctic soil; feature: perennial spring outflow channel; material: sediment | place: Canada | collected 2017-07-08 | depth 0.05 m ...
ATCAGGCATTATTAAAATCATATAATTTAAACGGACTCGAACTTCCAAATCGTGTAGTAATGGCACCCATGACAAGGAGCAGGGCCACTAATTCTGAAAATATTCCTACTGAAGAACTTCATGGAAGCTATTATGAGCAGCGTGCTTCTGCAGGGTTGATCATTTCTGAAGGTTCTCAGGTTTCAAAACAAGCGGTTGGCTATATTCATACGCCCGGTATTTATAGCAAAGACCAGGTGGAAGCCTGGAAGGCGGTTACCAAAAAGGTTCACGATGCTGATGGACGAATTTTTATGCAGCTTTGGCATGTAGGTAGAATGTCTCATCCTGATTTTCATGACGGGGATTTGCCTTTGGCACCTTCGGCTGTAAATCCTGAGTCAAAATCCTATACCTATGATGGTTTTAAAGATACCGTAACGCCAAAAGCTATGAGTATAGAGGAGATTAAACAAACGGTTGAGGATTTCAAAAACGCGGCAAAAAATGCGATAGATGCTGGATTTGACGGGATAGAAATACATTCCTCCAATGGCTATTTGTTTCACCAGTTCTTTAATGCAACCACTAATTTACGGGAAGATGAATACGGTGGTAGTATGGAAAATCGTGCGAAGATTCTTTTTGAAGTAATTGAGGCGATTAAAGAGGTAATCCCTGTCAATAAGATTGGTTTGCGTTTAAACCCATCCATGGATGGTATCTTCGGAATGAAAATGGACGAGGAAACTATTCCAACATTTGATTATATTATCAAAAAATTGAACGATTATAATCTGGCCTATTTGCATTTATCAGAACCCTTTACCGATGTGTCCGATATCCCGTATGCAGAAACTGATATCGCAAAACGCTACAGACCAATTTATGAAGGAACCATCATAATAAATAGCGGATTTGATCAGGAAAAAGGAAACAAAGTATTGGAGGAAGGAAATGCCGATTTGGTTGCTTACGGAAAACCCTATATATCAAACCCGGACCTCGTAGAGCGATTCGCTCAAAATGTTCCCTTGACCGAATGGAATGAAGACACATTTTATTCACAGGGGAAAGAAGGGTATCTTGATTATAAAAAGGAAACCGCTTAGTATGTAAAAGCTACAACATAAATTTATAGTTCAAAGAGAGATTTTCAGCAATTGAAAATCTCTCTTTTTTTTATTCAGTTCTTTCCAAGGCAAATCAAAAGAGTTTTATAAACACAATAAATATCCGGAATGCGTTTGATATTAAGCTTTAGCTGGAACGGCAGGCACACGGAAATCAAATTTTCAATTGGTATGAAATCTTAACAATCTGTTGTTAAAAAGGGCTCTGCTGTAAAATAATTTTAGCATATATTAGTCGGGATTGTTAATTTTATTTTTAAACCAAATTTAATACCGATGAAATGAGCATAACGGAACTCGATACAAATACCGATGAAGCTATGCGAATTGCATATGACCATTAAAAAACGCTTGTATTGAGCGAAGTCGAAATAATAAATTTCTACATATGAAACATCTCTGAGAATAAAATCTCTCACACAGGGAAATGATTATATGGATGTTACTCCCGATAGATATCGGGAGACCGCTAAAACAATAAAATAAACATATGAAAACAGTTTTAATCATTTTGTTGCATTTGTTCACTGAAACTCTGGTTGCACAGGAGTGGATTCCACTTTTTAGCGGAGAAAATTTGGAAGGATGGGAACAGGTAGGCGATGGTAATTTCATTTTGGAAGACGGAATGCTTAAATCCAGCAGCGGAATGGGATTGCTTTGGTTAACAGAGAAAAAATTTGAAAATTCCAGGATTAAAGTGGTTTACAAAGGAGCCGATAAAAATAATGCAGGAGTTTTTATCCGGATTCCTGAAAAACCAACAGAAGCATGGATGCCCGTAAATAAAGGATTTGAAGTTCAAATAGACGATCGCGGAGACGAATATCATAAAACCGGGGTTTTATATTCCTTTACAAAAGCACAGGCAAGCCCGGGTATTCCAGGAGAATGGAATATTATGGAGATCACCCTGGATGGAAACCGAACCCTCGTCCACATAAATGGTATTTTGGTTACCGATTTTACAGAAGGTGATCCGGTTCCTGAAAAAGTGAAATCCTACGAGCCGGAAAGAGGACCACGACCGGAGTCCGGGTATATTGGATTGCAAAATCATGGAGGGGATGATGTGGTTTATTTTAAGGAAATAAGTTACCAAAAACTCGATTAGAAATTTTAAAATCAAACGCTGAAACAAAACAGAGAATAATGAAATATGATGTAGCTGTGGTTGCCGATCTTTGCCTGGATATTTTACTCTCCGGAAAAGTAAAACCTATATATGGCCAGGTGGAACAATACATAGACGATTATGCTATTGAATTAGGTGGTTCGGCAGCAATTTTTGCTTCTCAGTTTACCAAACTTGGAGGAAAGGTAGGTTTAATTGGATCGGTTGGGGAAGACACTTTTGGTGATATCCTGCTTCAAAAATTAAAACGTCTCCATATTTCCACAGATCATGTTATTAGCAAACCTGAAATAAAAACTTCTGTTGGGGTTGGACTTTCCTATTTTGATGACAGAGCAATGCTCACCTATCAGGGATCTATGGCCGCTCTTTCTGCTGAAGATATCCTGAACTCAAAAGTATTGAATCACAGCTGCCACTTGCATATTGCGGGATACTTTTTACTAGATCAATTATTCAATTTCTGGCCAGATGTGATTATAGAGCTGCAAAGCAAGGGGATCACCACTTCATTGGATACCAACTGGTCGCCAAATAATGACTGGAAAAAAGTTATGGATTTATTACCCTCTATCAATGTCTTTATGCCAAATGAAGAAGAAGCTAAAAAAATTTCAAACAAAACTGACGTTATAGAGGCTGGAACATGGCTGGCAAAGTACTGCCAAATAGTAGTGATTAAACGAGGAAAGGACGGCGCGACCATATTTAAAGACAACATCCATTTTCATACAGATGTTCCCCAGGAAATCAGTGAAGATTTAAAAATAGCCGATACCACCGGCGCCGGGGATAATTTTGATGCAGGTTTTTTGCGGGAATGGCTTCAGGGAAAACCATTAAAAGTTTGTGGGATGACCGCTGTTAAATGCGGCACGCTTAGTCTTTCTGAAATAGGTGGAATCCAGGGGCAATTACAGGAAAACCTATAACTTTTATATCGATTTCATCTTTTTACTTCCACAATCACTTCAATCTCAATAGCGATATTGGAAGGTAGGCTTGCATGACCTACAGCGGCTCTTGCATGTTTGCCTTTTTCGCCAAAAACGTCTACCATAAGATCTGAAAATCCATTGATCACTGCCGGCTGTTCATAGAAATCGGGAGTAGAATTAACCATTCCGCGTACTTTTACAAACTGTTTAATATTGTCAAGCGATCCACAGGCAGCTTTTAAAGTTGCCAGGATATCTATACCGGTTAATCGTGCAGCTTCAAAACCCTCTTCCACAGAAAGATCTTTCCCCAATGTTCCCTTCATTTTTGAACCTATACCTGCCAGATAAATGAGATTATCAACCCTTCGCCATTTCACAAAGTTAGCGGTGGGTTGGCTAACTTCCGGCAAACTAATTCCAAGTTCCACCAAACGCTCATCGGGAGTTTGCGCGCTAGCTGTAGTAACAATAAAAAAAGCCGGGAATAATAAGAGTAAAATAGTTTTCATGAGAGGTTAGTTTTATTTAGTCTACAAATTAAGAATTTTTCATTCATTTTGAGCAAGTATCAAAATTATGGGATTCATTTTAAAATTGGTATTTTCAACTTGAAATACCAATGATTTTTTAGTCGAAAAACAGCACCTAATAAATTTTATTTTAATCAAATAAAAAGCTGTAAATTCGCGGCTTATTTAAAATAAGCATAGATGAAGCGTGTTAACGAATACAAGAAACTTTTTAATGTTGAAAAAGACATTGATCTGAAACAACTTAAAACTTCTTACAGAAATCTGGTAAAAGAATGGCATCCCGATAAATTTCAGGAAACCGATGAATTGCATGCGGAAGCTGAAGTTAAAAGCAAGAAAATTATTGATGGGTATCATTTTCTTGTGAGCATTGCTCCGGAAACCAAAGCAGCAAATCTTGAAGAATATAACATCACAACTTCTGAAGCCGGAATAGCTGATTTTCAGCATAAAGGAAATCTTTTGGAGATCTCTTTTACAGATGGTACTACCTACGAATACTTCGGGGTTAATAAACCTCTTTTTCAAAAATTCGTGAATTCCGACAGACAATTTCGTTTTGCGAAAAGGAATATTTTCACCTCATTCCTTTACAGAAAATCAAAAAAAGATCTTGAGCTTCAGGAAGCTTAAAATATAAATTATAGTTTTTTATACAATTCCAAAAGTCTCCGGGCTTTTGGAATTTTTTTTATCAGGAATACAGCTAACTTTAAATTCAACCCGGTAAGAGTAGCTTCCAGAGTTCCTGCCGATGACCTCAAACGATTAGGAATGGAATTCAGTTCCGGAAAAATCCAGCTTAATGTTTTCTTAAAAATCCAGCTTTTTTTAAAAGTAAAAAGCCTTTTTAGAATTTAAGGAAAGCTAAATTTACAAATGATCAAAAATGCTGTCTACGCCGTTATATTATGTGCATTAATTGCAGGTAACAATGGCTTGTTGATAAAACATATGTCCAGTATGACACCCGGATCTATCGCCTGGTTCAGGACTGCGATCCCAATAATTTTTTTAATCCCGCTTTTGTGGAAAGATGGAGATCTGCACTTTAAAGGCAGCAATAAGAGAATGTTGCTGGCCTCATCCATAAATGCCATTAGAATGTACCTGTATTTAATCGCGTTTATCTACACCTCCATTGGGAATGCGGTGGTGCTTTTCTATACCTATCCAATCTTTGTGACCGCCATTGAGATCCTGTTTCTAAAAAGGAAAATAAAAAAGGCGCAATTATTTTTTTTGTTACTCGCTTTTATAGGCATAATTATCACCTATGCCGGCAAACCTTTTAATTTTGAATCCAGGGATTTTATAGGAATGCTCGCCGCAATTGGAGCTTCCATTGGGTATGCCGTAACGGTGATTATTTTTAAAACTGAAACCCATAATTACAGCCAAAACAAGATGATCTTTTATCAGAACATTGTAGGGGCTGTTTTATTTATTCCTTTTTTGACGGTATTGCCCACTGCCGAAATAGGACATCTGGCAACAGGGGTTTTCTATGGATTATTAATTGGCATTGTCGTTTTTAAACTCTTCTTTTTTGGCTTGAAACATCTCACTGCATCCACTGCGACCACCTTGATGTACCTGGAAGTAGTAACCGCAATTCTTTTGGGTTATTTTGTTCTGGATGAAAAATTGACCTGGAATATTTTAGTGGGGGGCGGGTTTATTTTAACGAGCAGTATTTATATTTCACGTTTAAACCGAAAGGCGGCCAAAATTGCTGTGGTTTAAACACCAGTTTGAGGCCGGTTATTTTTTTTAATAAAGAGATCAATAGTTTTTTCTAAAGCTTTATCAAATTTTGCCCTTATATTTATGAAGCGGTTAGAACACTCCGTTGGAAAGAAACAGGAAGCCTCGCACAAGTTAATCCCATAGGACTATCCATCACTATGTTAAAAGCACTGAAAGAACGCATAGAAAAAGCAGGAAACAACAGAATATTCTCAAAAATTAACCGATTAAAATTTTAGACCTATGTTACAAAATATTTTGTTAGAACGAGAAATATACGCATCAGAAGAACATAAAATGATGCAGAAAATGATTCAGGATTTTATCATAAATGAAATCGAGGATCACGTAACTCAATGGGAAAAAGACGGGATGGTAAGCCGGGAAATTTGGGAACGTGCCGGAGAATTAGGATTGCTTTGCATGGATATGCCAGAGCAATATGGCGGCAGCAGTCTCGATTTTAGTTTCAATGCCTTGCTTATTGAGGAATTCGCCAAAAAAGGGATCACCGGGCCAGGTTTTTCTCTACACTCAGACATTGTAGCGCCCTATATTTTAAAGCACGGAAGCGAAGCTCAAAAACAAAAATACCTGCCCATAATGGCAACCGGAAAAATGATCACAGCTATTGGGATGACAGAACCAAACTGTGGCAGTGATCTTCAGGCCATTAGGACAACCGCTGTGGATAAAGGAGATCATTATTTGGTAAATGGCCAAAAAACTTTTATTACGAATGGGTTTATGTGTGACATGGCAATAGTAGCGGTAAAAACCAATTCCGGATCAGAAAAGGAGGGGGTTTCTTTACTGATCATGGAGAGCGCAGCCGAAGGTTTTGATAAGGGAGTTCCTTTCAAAAAAATAGGTATGAAAGCCCAGGATACCTGCGAATTATTTTTTGATAACGTAAAAGTTCCAAAAGAAAATTTGCTGGGGGCGGAAGGAAACGGTTTCAAAATTATGATGACAGAACTAGCCAGGGAACGTTTGTCTGTAGCCATAGGTGCCATTGGAGGTGCGGAAGGTTCTATCGTGGATACCATTGAATACACCTCTACAAGAACTGCTTTTAAGCAACCCATTGCCGGATTTCAAAACACCCAATTTAAACTTGCTGAATGTGCTACCCAATTGCAAATTCATCAAACTTTTGTAGATCGATGTATTCAATTACTGGCTGGAGATAAACTTACCGCCGAAAGTGCTTCTATGGCAAAATATTCAGCTACAGAAATGCACTCTAAAGTAGTAGATGAATGTCTGCAGCTATTTGGCGGCTATGGTTATATGTGGGATTACCCAATCGCCCGGATGTATGCAGACAACAGGGTTACCAGAATTTATGCAGGGACAAATGAAATTATGAAACTATTGATCGCCCGTGGCTTATTCAGGCAGTTGTTCCGGGAAATGAAGGCGATGCGGAAAAAATAAATCAAAATGAAATGAGCATAACGGAACGCAATACAAACACCGATAAACCCGCCTGCAATCGGGCAGGGATATGTGAATTACAAATGACCAATGATAAAACAATAAAAAACACATATGAAACATCTATAAGAATAAACTTTCTCACACAGGGGGATGTTTATATGGATGTTACATATGACCGATAAAAAACCATAAAATAAACAGATGAAAATAACAGATTTCAAAGTTGTTACCACCATAAATGTACAATGGGGTGAGATGGATGCATTCAGGCATGTGAACAACGTAGCATACGTTCGTTGGGGTGAGACTGCCAGAATAGATTATTTTGTAAAAATAGGTTTGATCAATTCTGATCCGGGAAAATCGGGACACTTACCTATACTAGGATTTCAATCTGTAAAATATATAGCTCCTTTAGAGTACCCTGATATCATTAAAATTGGAACCAGGGTTGAAGAAATTCGGGAAGATCGCATCATTCTTCGTTCCTGTTTTTTTAGTGAGAAACAGGATCGTTTAGCCGCAATTATGGTTCACGAAATTATAGTTATAGATCCCGTAAAAGGTTCAAAGCTATTAGTGCCTAAGTATTTAGCAGAAAAAATAAAAGCTTTGGAAGGACCTTCTAATTCCCTTTAAAAATAAAACTTTTGGAAGGGATCGTAATTTGGATTTCAACCGCTTATTACCGAATGATGTAAATTCTATTTTATATTCCGGGTTTTAAAAACGATCCAAAATCAATTTTTCATGTTTTAAAGTCCTGTAGAAGGCTCGAGAAACCCAATAAGAATATGTTGAAGACAGAAGTTTATTCCTATTTTCGCACTTTAAAAAATAGCTGAAATTCCAATGAATAAATCTCCAAATACCGCGCTTGTTGTTGCTGCGTTTTTTTCGATATATGTTATCTGGGGATCCACCTATCTTTTAAATAAAATTGCCGTTACAGAACTGCCTCCTTTTATGCTGGCCTCTATTCGTTTCATCACCGCGGGGATTTTAATATTTATTTTAAGTCTGATTTTGGGTAAAAGCCTGGCGATCACAAAAAAGCAATTGCTCAACACGGTAATTGCAGGGTTCCTGTTCCTCGCTTTTGGAAATGGAATCGTGGTATGGGCTTTGGAATATGTGGATAGCGGTTTCGCCGCGCTTCAAATTTCAGCCCAACCCTTAGTTGTTCTTTTGTTAATGTGGGTAATAGACAATAAAAAAATAAAAGCAATGTCCATCGTAGGAGTAATCCTGGGTATAATTGGAATTTATTTGCTGGTAAGTCAAAAACAAGTAACAGAACAGGAAAACTCTGTTCTTGGAATGGTATTAATCTTTCTGGCATTATTTAGCTGGGCCTCCGGAAGCCTTTTTGTGGGCAGGGCTAATTTACCTTCCAATTATTTGGTAAATACAGGATATCAAATGGTTTCTGGTGGGATCTTGCTGCTCATCGCCAGCGTAGCATTTGGAGAAAGCTGGTCCTATCCTACGGCCTGGAGTTCACCTACCCAATATTCCATGATACTTTTAGTCTTGTTTGGAAGTATTGTAGCTTTTACCTCCTTCAATTATTTATTAAAAACCGTTTCGCCTGAAAAAGTGGCAACTTCAACCTATGTTAATCCTATAATCGCTCTTTTACTGGGCTGGTATTTTTTAAATGAACAGATCACAACCCAATCTATCGTGGCGGCGGCTGTGCTTCTCACCGGTGTTTATTTTATAAATACCAGGAAACAACTGGTTATCTTTGCAAGATTTTCAAGTAAAGTAGGGAGAAAAGCAAACCAAAAGTATCCGGAAAATCAACTTGATTAGTTCCTGAATATCCTGTTTTTTGTCAAAATTTCTACTGAAATATCGGTAGTTTAACCTGGTTTTCTTCGGGAGAAAAATTTATAAATTCCAAAAAGTACAAGCCCGGCTAACACCGTGATCAAAACATCCACAAATTCGGTTAGTTCTGAACTCAACAATAATCCAACAGAAGCAAGGATTCCCGCTATCGCGAAAAAGTATCCAAACCGAAGTTTGAAATAATCGGTTTCTTTTTCCGATTTTCGGCGTAGTTTGATCATTGCGGCGCAAACCAGCAAAAAGATAAGTATTTTGCTTATCACGCTTATGGAAACGGCGTAAATGAAGGATCCTGAAAGAGATGCCACCAGGGTTACCGCTGTAAATATAAAGAGGGAATATACCGGCGTACGGTTTTTTGGATTTAGGATTGAAAATATTTTAGGGAATTGTTTTTCCTCACTCAGTGCATAGGGAACTCTGGAGCCCACCAACATAACAGCATTTAAAGTTCCACCAATGGAAATTACCGCTCCCAGAGTGATCAGGGCTGCTCCGGTAGGCCCCATAAATAATTGAGCGGCATCTGTGATGGGTTTATCTGAAGAGATCAAATCAGGTAAAGTTCCAATACTCACAAATTGGATAAGCCCGTAGAAAACTGCGACAAAAGAAAGCGATGTAATTAGTGCAAAGGGAATATTCTTCCTGGGTTCTTTGATCTCCCCGGTATTTACTAGTACCGCTTCAAAACCGGTAAACGCGAAAATAAGGATCAGGACCGATGATGCAAAATCGGAAAATTCAGGTAGTGGCTGAGTGGTATCAATGAGTTCCGGATTAATAAAGAACATACCAACCAACACAAATAACAATAGCGGGAGTATTTTAGCAATTGCCAGGGTATTACTAAGAATTGTTGAGTTGCGTACACCAAGATAATTCACCCAAGTAAACAAAAAGGTAATACCGGTAATAAGGCTGATTTTATAAACCGGTTCAATAAACAGTGGATTGAAATAGCTTAAGTAAGTCACCATTAAATTGATGAGAGCGGCATAGGTTGAAACCCTGGTAATAAGAATAAGCCAGCCTATAATAAAGGCAGGAATTTTTCCGAAAGCGGCCATAATATAAAGGTATGGACCTCCGGTTTTCTTAAACCGGCTGGCTACTTCCGCAAAAACAAGAACCAGTATAAAAACAATCAGGGCACATAAAAACAGGGCAGGAAGACTATAGATACCCGATAACTTGAATATTTGGGAGGGTAAACCAAATATTCCGGCACCAATAGTACTGTTGATTAATAGTAATACAAGATCCCATCTGGAAATTTCTCTTTTAAGCTTCAACTGCAACTGCTTTCAAAGGTTTTAGTTTATGAAAAAGGTAGAATCATCTGTTTTATGGTCATTTTCAATCCGAAGTTTTCACTTTTAAAAGTGCAAAACTTCAGAAAAGGTGGTTCTGAAATTTGGCTTATTTTCTTTCTCTTACCACCTTAAATTCACTTCCTTCATTCCAATTTGGAAAAGATTTCTCATTGGATAATTTCAGGCCAACTTCGTAGAAGAGTTGTAAATCAAACACCACTCCGCTTAAATCTGTGGTTTCAGGATCATATTCATCTGAAGGTTGGTGATACTTGTTTGCACTATATTCATCATTCAATATTTTTATAGAATCCGCTCCAATCTCAAAACCCTCATAGGAGCCTGATGCATAGAGTGCAGGAATCCCGATTTTTGCAAAATTAAAATGATCGGATCTGTAGAAATAACCCTTTTCCGGAGCAGGATCTGGAATTACATAACGGCCTTGTTTTGCGGCAATTTCAGTGGCGTATTGATCCATTTCTGAATGTCCAAAACCGGTAATGGTAAGATCTTTCATTTTCCCCGGACTTTTTAAAGCATCCATATTGATGTTTGCAACGGTATTTTCTGGCGGAAAAACAGGATTTTCAGCATAATAGGCAGAGCCCAATAAGCCTTGTTCCTCTGCGGTTACCGCAATAAAAACAATGGATCTTTCCTGTTGTGGTCCCTTTTTAAAAGCTTCAGCAATCGCAAGAAGTCCAGCTGTTCCGGAGGCATTGTCCACCGCTCCGTTATAAATGGAATCCCCGTCTACCGGACGGCCAATACCCAGGTGATCCCAATGTGCAGAATAAATAATATACTCATCTTTTCTTGTAGTTCCCTCCAAAAGAGCGATCACGTTTTTGGATGTATTCCTTTGGATTTCATTTTTCATTCCTACAGAAGCCTTAATTCCCATTGGCATTGGTTTAAAATCCTTTTGCAGTGCCAATTCTTTGAAGTTCTTATTTTCAATGGGAGAGGCATTAAACAGTTTCTTTGCTGCCTCCTGGGATACCCAACCCTGAACATCGGCAACCGGCGCGTCGCTTTCCAGATTTAATTTTGCCCCTGTCCAGCTTGATTGTACCACATTCCAACCGTAGGATGCTGGTTCGGTTTCATGTATGATAATAACTCCGGCGGCACCCTGGCGACCGGCTTCCTCATATTTATAGGTCCAGCGACCGTAATAGGTCATTTCATTTCCTTTAAACAAGGTAGAATCCTTGGTTGCAAATCCAGGATCATTGATTAAAATAACTGCTGTTTTTCCTTCCCAGTCGATCCCTTCATAGTCGTTCCAACCATATTCCGGAGCAACGATTCCATAACCGGCAAATACAAGTTCAGAGTTTTCAAGACCTACAGAGTCTTCAGGTTTTAGGGTAAGGGCCACGAAATCTTCAAAAAAGTTTAGATCAAAATCTCCCTTAGAGGAGGATATTTTCATTTTTTCTGAAACAGTTCCTGTAATTTCTACCAAAGGAACCTCCTGAAAGTAACTTTCTCCATTTCCGGGGGAAAGTCCGAGTTTTGAGAATTCCTCCTCTAAATAATGCACGGTTTTTTCTTCTCCTTCTGAAAAAGGCATTCTGCCCATAAATTCATCTGAAGCCAATCGCTCTATATGTTTAGCCAGCGTTTCCTGACTGATTTCTTTTACAGTAATAGTTTCCTTATCACCGGATTTACATCCAATAAATGCTATTAAAAAAAGAACACCAAAATACTTATTCATACCATTTTTGTTATTATTCCTATTAGTATAGATTTAAATAAGTCCCTAAAGTATTGAATTTTTATGGATAATGGGATACTTGTAATAATTCCGAAAAATGGGTTATGCTGCTATGAAGAAACTAAAACAGCATTATTTGAAGCACGTGTTTTCTAATGCTTTCTTAAACCATTTCAAAAATTACCAGCGCATAAAGATAAAAGCGCACGAACCTAAGCAGGGCAAATAAAAGGAAGCTTGGAAATGGGAAACGGATAATTCCGGCAGCAATACTTGTCATCGCAAATGGAATAGGGAGCAAGGCACCAACAATAATTAGGAAACCACCCCATTTTCGGGTGTTTTTAATATGTTTCGCCAGGTTTGTTTCAATCTGGTTTTTAAATGCAGGTATTTTGGTAATCCCAACACCTATGAAATAAGAAACAATACCTCCCAAATAGGAAGCTAAAGCCAAAAGTGTAAGAAATGAAATTGGATATAAAGATTTTCCTGCCCAGGCTATGAAAAGTTCGGGAGGTACAAGTCCTAATAAAGATTCTGAAATAAAGAAAACACTAAGAATACCAACGGGAGAAAAGGTTTCAGTAACAGTAACCAATAATTTATTTAAATCAAGAACAAAATAATCTACGGCGAATATCCCAACAATGACAAGGATTATTGGAATAATCGCCTTTTTGACACTTTTTCCAACAAATTTATAAAACCCCGTATAGCCGTAATACTGGTGCAGCAATTTTATGCGCGACTTCTTTTTAGATTTCGCATCCTTCTTCATTAAATTTTTTCTTTATTGGATTCCAGATCCTACTATTTTTGTTTCAAAGCGTACTTCAAAACAAAAATAGTAGATTAGTGGGAATGTATTTAATTTTCTTCTTCATATTCCTGAAGATCCCTGCTGTATTCCCTTAGATCCATTTCATTATTCTTGATGGATGTATCATTCATCAATGACAGAAGATAATCAAGACTTTCTTCCGGGGTTACAGATGTTTCAGATTCATTTTCATCTTCCAGTTCATCAACGGGCTCATCCTCTGGAATAGAAACGGCAAATGTTTGGTAGTTTTCAATATGCTCATAAGTTAACCGTATAACCTTGGCAAGAAGAGGATCTTCTTCCTCTACTGCATAAGGTCTTAATTCTTTTAAATCGCTAACAATGGTATTTACAACAATTCCATTTCGCATTAGATCACGTTGTATTTTATCGAGTAATTTTTGAGCTTTGGGATTATTCAATTTTTTTGATTTTATAATTCGTTACACTTAAATTTTAACCTTCAACACATGCGATATGTGCGGTTTTGAATGATAGCAAAGTTAGTGCTTTAAAGTATTTTCAAAACAATTTTAGCTAATATTTATAAAAGATTTAAAATTTAAATCTTTCCCTCTCATTCCCTGTACTATGGCTATGAACTTAATAGTATTAACAATTAATTAGAACTTTAAATTTTAAAGGGAGCTGCTTCTTTAGTAGTTTTAAACTCATTAAAAATAAAACTGATATGGATTTTAAATCAAGAGTAGCACTTATAACAGGTGGGAGTAAAGGAATAGGGTATGGAGTTGCAGAAGCCCTTATAAAATTGGGGATGAATGTAGCCATTACAAGTCGCTCAAAAGATGCTGCAGAAAAGGCAGCCAAAGAGCTTTCAAAAGCTGGCAGTGGAGAGGCCTTAGGTCTTGAAGCTGATGTTCGGGATTATGAAAGTCAGCAGCGGGCTGTAAAAAAAGTCATTGATACCTGGGGGCAACTGGATGTTCTGGTAGCCAATGCCGGAGTAGGTCATTTCGCTTCCGTAGAAGATCTTTCAGTAGAAGACTGGAAGCAAACCATAGACACTAATCTAAGCGGGGTTTTCTATAGTATAAAAGCCTCCCTGGACGGATTAAAAAAGTCTAAAGGTTATGTGATTACTATTTCCAGTCTTGCCGGAACAAATTTCTTTGCCGGAGGATCTGCATACAATGCGAGTAAATTTGGTGTTACCGGAATGACACAGTCTGTTATGTTGGATTTGAGAAATCTGGGAATCAATGTAAGTACCATTATGCCGGGATCTGTAGCTACTTATTTTAACGATCATGAACCTTCAGAAAAAGATTCCTGGAAAATCCAGATTGAAGATATAGGAGAACTGGTTGTCGATTTGTTAAAGATGAATCCCAGGACGTTGCCAAGTAAAATTGAGGTCAGACCTTCGCAACCGCCCTCAAAATAAGATTTTATATTTTTTCTGAAAGGCAGCAAATCGAATTGCTGCCTTTTTTTTTGTGAAATCCAATGAAATTTACCGGCAGGTTAAATCAGTTTTGAGCAGGGATAAATATTAATAAAATTTTGGCTGCATACACGTAAATTAGTAAAGAAGAAATGCTTATCATGGCTCAAGCGGTAAATTAATTAAACACCGAATAAAAATTAAAGATGAAATACAAAATAAAGATAGATGACATCCGTACTGTGGATGAAATAAAGGAATATTGGACAAAGGAAGATTATGTTCAGTTGTTGGAAAAATTCAATTATCCCGATGCAGAAGATTCCAAAGCAGAAAATTTAAGGGAATTATTATTTATGGCGATTACAGATTTTGAGCCTTCGGAAGCGGCTAAGTTTGTCCTGGATTACAAATTGGGCGACCATTTATCGGAAGGACAGATCGAGCAGATCTCCAATGATATGTTGATAGATACGGTTTGTGAGGAATATCCGGAAATGGAATTACAATCCACATTATTCCATATCACGCAATTGCTGTTTAAGGCATACAATGGAAAATTCCCAAGCTCCAGTGCTACTATTATGGCTTGTTCCGTTACCGCTTTGGATAAAAATAACGATACCACGCTAACCAAAGAAATGCTGTTGCGATTATTTAATAATGGCCTTTCCGACAGGAATATTATTAAACGTTTATTTGAAGAACAAATGAACGGGAGCGTTGAATTTCCGGAAGCAGAAAATATTATCTGGGAATTACAAATTTCAAAGGAAAACCATTTTAAAATAACCACATCAGGAAATCTTATCAAGAAAGAAGAGGTTATAGCTTCAGAATGGGAAGGCGAAATAGAAGATACCGAGGATGATTCATAAAAAATAGAATTGTTGAATCCCTCATTGAGGGTTTTTGATTTAAAGACAAGGTCTTTAAAGTGCTGCTAAATATCTTAGCAGCACTTTTTTTGTTTTTTAACCTTTCGAATCGATGAAAAGACAACAAAATTTCTGCTGAAACCATTCGTTTTTTGGATGGAATTTAAAAATTTCGTTTAAAAACAAGTTTGCAACCATCAGCGCATTAGACAAATGCAAATTATTTCTTAACATAAATTCAATAAGTTAAATTCCTTAAGGCTCGATAAAACACAATTATAATCGATATAATTGGCTAATTGTTAATGCCAACCTTATCCCAACACTATCCCAATTACCCATATCCTTCCTGAAATAGGTCTAATTTTGAACCTGTTTATATAAGCGATACTAAGTAAGAAAGTTCTGTCATTTTTTTGCTGTTGGGAATTGTTGTTAATGCATATTTCGTAAAGTTATTCACGATGGATAATTATGAAAAACTGAATTACGAACTAATTGAAGGTTATATGAAGTTATTTATTAAAAATATGGTCGGCATTCAATGTAAAAGGAAGGTTGAAAAAGAACTGGAAAGGCTGGAAATACCATTTAGATTTATTGATGCTGGAGTTGTTGAGCTCTATCACGAACTAACTTTAAAACAGCGAAATCAATTTAAAGAAAACCTTTTAAGATGTGGACTGAAATTGCACGAGGATAAAAAATGTATTTTGATTGAAAAAATTAAAAATGCAATTCTCGAAATGATCCAATATTCTGATAAGTATCCAGTTATTAATTATTCTGAATACTTAAGCAAAAAATTAAATTATGATTATACTTACCTGGCCAATATATTTTCAGAGGTAACCGGGATTACAATACAACAATATATCATTCTCAATAAAATTAAAATTGTTAAGGAGCTAATCCTGCTTGATGATCTCAATCTTACCGAGATCTCCTATAAACTAAATTACAGCAGCGTGGCTCATTTATCCGGTCAGTTTAAAAAAGTTACAGGCTTTTCTCCTTCTGTTTATAAACTACTGAATCAAAAACGAGTAGTATTAATGGAAACCATTTAACTAATATTAACCAGAATTTTTGCCTAAAATCATACTAACTCCAAAGCCATTATTCTAATTATTTTTACCGTCTCTCATCTCTTTTTCTCCGGATTTATTTCTTCAGAAATTCTTATTCCCTGTACTTTATCAGGTTTAAACTCAGGCCGGCACTGCATCTGGATCTTTATAGTTAAACAAAAGCCAAATGTGTGAATTATGTAACACGTTGGCTAATCCTTTAGTTCACCTTTGAGCCGTGAAAATCATTTCACATCTGGCCCCTTACCAGTAACAATATCTAAAGAAAAATTTATGCATTTTAAAAAATTACATTTAACCTCTGCCGTGGCTTTTGCTTTCGCAATGGTACTTTTAATTACCGGGTGTTCCAAAGATGATGTCGTAGAGATCGTTGGAGTATGTCCAATTGTATTATCAACAGTCCCCGAGGATGGTGATATCAATGTACCACTTGATCAGGTAATCACAGTAACCTTTAATGAAGAGGTAGACCCTGAAACCATCAACGAACAAACTTTTACAGTTGATGGATCGTCTTCAGTAGCCGGAACCGTAACCTATTCAGGTATGACGGCATCTTTCACACCTTCGGCTAATCTTGAGCCAAACACGACCTACACAGCAATTGTGACCACATCTATCAAAGATCTTTTGGGCAATGCTTTACAACAAAACTATGTGTGGACCTTTACAACCATTCCAGAAATAACCTTATCTGCAACACCGGAAGCCGGTGGAATGCTTCTGGGAGCAGGTACATTTTCAAATGGATCTACGGTAACAGTTGCTGCAGTACCAAGTGAAGGTTATACCTTTACCAGCTGGACTGTTGATGGCACTGTAGTTTCTACAAGTTCAAGCTACCAGTTCGAAATGGATGGAAATATAGCTTTAGTGGCTAATTTTGAAGAAGTTGTTTTAGGGAACTTCAGAATAAATCTTTCCTCAAGCCCAATAGCAGGCGGTACCACAAACGGATCTGGTCAATTTGAAGAAAATTCAACAGTAACTGTATCTGCTTTGCCAAATCCAGGATATGTTTTTGTGAATTGGACAGAAGGTGAAACTGTTGCTTCTGAAAGTTCCAGTTATCAATTTGTTTTGACAGGAAACAGAACTTTGGTTGCAAATTATAGCCAAATACCTGCAGATCAATTTGCAGTGATTTTATCTGCAAATCCTGCAGCAGGTGGATCAACAACCGGTTCTGGATCATTTGATGCTGAAACTGACGTAACTGTTACAGCAACACCAAATACAGGATATGCTTTTGTAAACTGGACAGTAAACGGAGAGGAAGTTTCAACAAATTCAAGTTATACATTTGAATTAACTGCAAATACCACCTTAATTGCCAATTTTGAGGTTAGAACAACCTACACGTTAAATGTAAATGCTGAAAATGGTAGTGTTGATATAGATCCTGATCAGACAACATACAATGATGGAGATCAGGTTATCCTTGAGGCTATTCCAGCCGATGGATATGAATTTTCATCGTGGAGTGGTGATGCAAGCGGATCTGCAAATCCATTGACAGTGACTATGGATAGTGATAAAAATATCACTGCTAACTTTACACCTATTGAAAGCGCATTCACATTGAATGTAACTGCCCAAAACGGAAATGTAGATGTAAATCCTGAACAGCAAACGTACAATGATAGAGATCAGGTTGTTCTTACAGCAACACCAGAAGATGGATATGAATTTTCAAACTGGAGTGGAGATGCTGAAGGTTCTAACAATCAGATAATAGTGGTAATGGATTCTAACAAGAATATTACTGCCAACTTTACCCAAATCGCAAATGCTGGTCAAATATGTCCAGATCCTGCAGTAGATTTAGGATTGGCCGGTAACTATGCAATATTGGCGAAATCTGGAATTTCAACCACAGGTGTAACTACGGTTACAGGTGATATGGGAGTAAGTCCTATTACTTCAACAGCTATAACAGGATTTGGTTTAACTCGTTCTACTGATGGTACTTATTCAACTTCAAGTTTGGTGACTGGCAGAGTTTACGCTTCAGATTATACGTCTCCAACACCAGCTAATCTAACCACAGCCGTAAGCAATATGGAAACGGCATTTACTACCGCAAATGGTATGGCTCCGGATGAAACTGAACTTTTGGCTGGAAATCTTAATGGTCAAACATTGGCTCCAGGTGTTTATAAATGGGGAACAGGTCTTTCAGTAACCAATAGTATTATATTAGATGGTGGCGGTGAAGATTGCGCTGCATTTGTATTTCAAATTGCGGGAGACCTTACTATAGCCAACAATACTAAAATCATCTTGCAAAATGGCGCAAAGGCCGATAATATTTACTGGGTGGTTGCAGGTGCAGGTGCTATGCTTGGAACAGACGTTGATTTCAGCGGAAATATTTTATCTCAAACATTGATCTCTGTAAATACTCGTTCTACAGTTAATGGTAGACTGCTGGCACAGTCAGCAGTTACATTAAACGCAAATGCAATTGTTAAGCCTTCTAATTAAATAAATAATTATCCCTCGTCAATAGGTGGGGGATTTATTAAAATATCAAAAAATTCAATTCAGTACAATTATGAAAAAAATACTATTTATTATTTTAATCGCATTAAGTTTCCAAATGCCATCTATGGCTCAGGAAGTTCAATACGAAAAACCAACCTGGTTATTTGGCGTTGCCGCAGGTGCAAACTTCAATTTCTATGAAGGTACCACTCAACGCTTAAATTCCAATTTAACAGTTCCTACCGCATTTAAAGATGGTAATGGGATTGGACTTTTTGCAGCCCCTCTTGTAGAATATCATTTCCCAAATTCGGTTTGGGGAATCATGTTACAAACAGGTTATGACAATCGCCAGGGGGATTGGGATCAGGTAATTTCACCTTGTAACTGTCCTATGGATCTTAGTACAGACCTAAGTTATATTACTGTTGAACCAAGTTTGCGGTTTGCGCCTTTCAAAAACGGCTTATATGTTTATGGTGGACCAAGAGTGACTTTCAATTTAGATAAATCCTTTACATACGAGAAAGGAACCAACCCTGATTTTCCTGAGCAAATAGCCGAACCTGCTGTTAAGGAGGATTTTGGTGATGTAGAGAACACAATTATCTCTATGCAGGTAGGAGCGGGATTTGATATTCCCCTTTCTTCAAATATGCAGAAAACGCAATTTGTGCTTTCGCCTTTTGTATCTTTTCAACCCTATTTCGGTGAGAATCCAAGAGCAACAGAATCATGGAACATCACTACTGTAAGAGTTGGTGCTGCACTTAAGTTTGGTCAGGGACGCAAATCAGTGATTGAAGAAGCTGAAGTTGTAGCGCCCATAGTTGGTTTTACAGTGAACTCTCCGGTGAACAAACCTGGGGAAAAAATAGTTTCTGAAACTTTCCCATTGCGTAACTATGTATTTTTCGAAAAAGAAACTACAGAGATCTCAAAAAGGTATGTGTTGTTGAATAAAGATCAGGTAAAAGATTTCAAAGAAGATCAGGTTGAAGTAAAATCTCCAAAAGATGTATCTGGTCGTTCAAAACGTGAAATGACGGTTTATTACAATGTATTGAATATTCTTGGTGACCGTATGGAAAAAAATCCTTCTTCAAGCATCACTTTGGTTGGATCATCAGAAAAAGGTCCGGAAGACGGAAAATTAATGGCAGCGTCTGTTAAAAAATATTTGGTAGATGTATTTGCTATTGAAGGTACAAGAATTGCTGTTGAAGGAAGAAAAAACCCAAAAATCGCATCTTTAAAACCAGGTGGGAAAAATGAGTTGGATCTTCTTCGTGAAGAAGACAGAAGGGTTTCTATCGAGAGTAATTCGCCAGAATTACTCATGGCATTCCAAAGCGGGCCAAATGCAGCAATGAAGCCGGTTCAATTAAGAGGTATTCAGGAAGCGCCGGCTACAAGTTATGTAACCTTCAAAACCGAAGGAGCTAAAGAAGCTTTTTCTACCTGGAAACTGGAGCTTACAGATGAAAAAGGGATGGTTAAAACTTATGGTCCTTATACTGAAGAGGAAGTGAGTATTCCCGGAAAAACCATTTTAGGAAACAGTCCTAAGGGAGACTTCAAAGTTAAAATGATTGGAACAACTCCAGGAGGAGAGATCGTAACTGAAGAATCCAACATCAACGTAGTACTTTGGACTCCATCTGAATTGGAAGAAGGGATGAGATTTAGTATTCTTTATGAATTTGATGATGCCACAGCAATCTCTATGTACGAAAAGTATCTTACCGAGATTGTAGCGCCAAAAATTCCTAAAAACGGAAAGGTTATTATCCAGGGACATACCGATATTATTGGAGAGACAGACCACAATCAAAAATTATCTTTAGCCCGTGCAAACAATGTTAAGAAAATTCTTGAAAAGGCACTTTTAAATTCAAGCAGAAGTGATGTTACCTTCGAAGTAAAAGGATTTGGCGAGGATGTTGCCAAATCACCTTTTGGAAATACACTTCCCGAAGAACGCTCATACAATCGTACGGTTGTAATCGATCTTCTTCCTGGAAATAAGGCTTTCTAAGGAATAACAGATAAAAATTTACTAAAAAAGGATTTGGTGTAAAAACCAGATCCTTTTTTTTGTTTCCGAAATTCAGTAATTTAAATGAAGATCAGTAATTTGGTAATGAAACAATTGCAGAAACTTCCCCAATATTGGATAAAAATTATAAAAGCTTGAGTATCATAGGAAATTCCCCGGTCTTGAATTTTAGATTGCCAAATCATTGAGTATTTGGATAATTCCAATTCATTTTTTAATAGTTTTTAAGTATAAATTTCACATATCCTCATCTTTATTATCGACTGATTTTTAGT
>ERZ1284728.16-NODE-16-length-20506-cov-42.098822_pt1 | contig 20506 bp, 16 predicted proteins | sample MGYA00454601_ERZ1284728 | MGnify/ENA primary metagenome ERZ1284728 (study PRJEB36292, sample SAMEA5787382) | metagenome | biome: Arctic soil; feature: perennial spring outflow channel; material: sediment | place: Canada | collected 2017-07-08 | depth 0.05 m ...
TTTTCCCACTGTTTTCTGAAATATGTTCGGCGTGCTCCCTGGCATCTTCAATAATGTCCATTACCTCTTGCTTTTTTGCCCCGGCAATGGAAGAATGGTCAAATTTACCAAGATCCTCAAACAAGGTTTTACCGACAGTGGCAGCTTCTTCCGTATTGTCTGCAACCAAAGCGTTTTTTAATTCTAAATAACTATTAAGGATTGCTGTGGCTTTTGACGTTCTTTCCTGATCCATCATTTCATCGTTTTGCATCCCGTTTTGATCCATTTCCATGTTCTCGTCCCCATCGTGGTTCATTCCATCCTGGTCCATTTCCTTGTTTTCATCAACCTCTTTAGTGTCTTTACAAGATGTGACTGTCAGTAGCGTAAGTGCGATTGCAACAACTCCCATGGCTGTTTTTAATTTTTTCATTTTAAAATTTTGTTTTGTTATTAGACTAGTAAAAAATTTGTGCTATTTATTATTATTTCCTTTTTCCCTGAAATTTCAGTTGATAAGAGTTAATTCCATCCATCATATTCAGTTGATAGCCGAACGTGTGGGTTAGCATATCAAAACCACCAAAATGTTCATCACCTTCCTGGTGCTCATCGCTTAGGTGATGCATCCATTCTGTTTCACCGTTTTGCATATCACCCATCATACCTTCATTCATGTGGCCCTGGCCAAGCATATGACCATACATATTTTCAAAGTCATCCCCGTCAAGGCATACAAGCACACTGTTATTGTGCCCATAGTGATTTAACACAAATGTTGTATCCATCCCATCGCTGTATAAATGCACCTCTATCAGTTCATTCCCGGTTTTTCTTATTTCTGCGATAGCGGTCTCATTGGTGTTCACTCCGGTTTCACTTTTTGCGTTTTCATACCCCGTAAGCGTACCAACATACGTTCCTTCAATCTCCTGAACAGAAACTTCATCTGATTTTTCACAAGCTGCTAAAACAACCACGCCTAGAGCAGTTGCAATAATTAATTTAATTTTTTTCATTTTATTTGTTTTTAAAGGTTTAAAATTTGAATTAAAAGTGAATCAGAAATTTGAAGGTTTATTAATACACTTGAATTAAATTTTTCAACTAATTTTTAATGTCATTTATTCTATGGTGGATTTAATTTCCCCGCAATCGATCATGGCTTTCCCGAAGTAGGGATTTTTAATTTCTTTTGAAAGGCTTAACCAGTAGGCTCCTTTATTATCATCGGCCATTGGGCAAAATTCTTCATATACCGTTCGGTCAATTCCAAATAATTTTACGGCTTTTATTAAATGTGCCGATAAATGTTTGAAATGATCTCTTTGAACCGCGATATCTGAAGTTTTGGAAATGGAGGTCGCAGAGGCATTTATCTCTTTGTTTATTAACATCCAATGATTATGGGCCTCATTATCCGTCAACAGTTTCATATCCATCTTTGCCATTGCACTTAACAATTCTTTAGCTGTTTTTTGAGCAGAATTGTTATCATCGTTAGCTAAGGCATCTTTTAAAAAAATGTATTGCTCAAACACCTTTTTTAACTGATTTTTGAAGGCTGTTGAAACAGCAATTCTTTTCTCCATCTTGGTGTGATCCAAATCATTTTCCAACTTAGAATTGTTCATGTTTTTCATTTCCTCAGCGCTCATTTCCGTATTGGAACTTTTTTCACTTTCATCTCCACCCATATCCATTCCTGCATGGCCTGTAGAAACCGCTCCACCCTCAGGATTCATCATACTGGGTCTTCCAGATAACTGCACCGCAGCATCTACCGTAAAGGTACCGTTTGAAACAATCTCTTCCCCGGGTTTCAGCCCATCCTGAACTATATACGCATCTCCAAGGGCAGGCCCCAAGGTAATTTCGCGCATTTTAAAGCCCGATCCTTCTTTTATATAAACCACCGAGCGTTTTCCGGTCCACAATACCGCCGATTTAGGAATTACGATTTCCTGGGAATCCACTTTCCCGATTTTATTTTTTACGATCCCCGATGCAAACATTTCTGGTTTTAACCGTCCGTCCTTATTGTCAACCTCAACCCGTGCAGAAGCAACCCGCGTTTGGGAATTGATAAGCGGATCTATAAAACTGATTTTTCCTGTGAAGGTTTCTCCTGGCAACGAATTGACGGTATATTCAATTTCGCTGCCTTCCTGGATCCAGGCAAGTTCACTTTCATATAAATCGAATAACACCCAAACTTTGGAAAGATCTGAAATTTGATAAATAGGCATTCCGCGTTCTACATAATCCCCCAGTTCCACCATTTTTTCAGTCACAATTCCATTTACATCGGCACGTATAGAAAACCGTTGGATCGCTTTTCCATTGGCCAGGATCTGGTCGATTTGCGACTGACTTATTTTCCAGTTGCGCAGTTTTTCCTGGGCAGCCTCGAACAATTCCGGCTGACTTTCCTTGATACTCGCCGATTGTAAAAGTTCTTCCTGTGCGGTGACCAATTCCGGGGAATATACAGTTGCCAGGGTTTGTCCCCTTCCAACTTTTTCTCCTGTAAAATTGACGGTTATTTGCTCAATCCTTCCCGGAATATGGGTAGATTGCGAATAGGCGTGCCGCTCATCTACCTGCACTTTTCCGTTCAAACGTATCTCTTTGGAAGCATCTCCTTTTCCAACGATAATTGTTTGAATATTGGCCAATTTTATAGCATTTTCGCTCATTTGATACATAGCTGGATCATCACTAACTCCTTCTGAATCCAGCGGAATTAAATCCATCCCACAAATCGGGCAGGAGCCCGGTTCATCCCTGCGGATTTGTGGATGCATTGAGCATGTCCATATCTGATCATCTGATGATGTGATGGTTTGATGGTCTGATATGGTTTTATCTGATGGTTTAATTAGCCATCCTAACATTAGCCCAATGATCAGAATCGCTAAAGCGATTAATATATTTTTTTTATTTTTCATTTTTTCTGTTTTTTATAGATGAAGAAATAATTCTTGAAAGAAGTTTTTTGATGGATAATATCTTCAAAAGCAATTCATCAGGACTCGGATAATTTGGGCTCTTTTCACACAGCAATAACCAATATTCTGTTTCATCTGCTTCCTTCATCGCGATCACACATTTGGAAATAAAATCATTCCGGCTATGGGCATTCTGTGCTTCCCTAATATTGGCTCCAATGGAAGTCCCAGATTTCAAAAGTTGCCTGGAAATCACGTACTTTCTTTTGCTTTCCAATACTTCCGAAAATTCAACTATTGCTAATGCAAAATCAAAACTCAGTTCTAATATTTCATTTTTTTGTTCCATTTTTTTTAATTATTTGATGATTTAATCTTTCAATTTATAATTATACCATTGAAACATCATAAAATCTTATCATCATAAAAACTTACCATTAAACTATCATATCATCGTATTATCAAACCATCAAATAATCATATCATCGCAACATCAAATAATCCAACTTTGCTACAGCAGTAAAACCGTTTTTTATGGCTTCTACTTTTTGGGTTTGCAGCATTAATATATCCTGGTTCATCTGTAAAACCTCTTCAAAATCTATGATGGAATTACTGAATCCGGAAGTAAGCAATTTGCTTGCCTGCCCTGAACTAACCAGTTGTTTTTGATATAAAGCGATGAGCTGTTCTGCTTTTTTAAGATCGTAAAGCGTCATTTCATAAGCGCTTTGCAATTCGTTTTTTTGAGCTTCCTGTTGCTGTTCCATGCTGCTTGCCATAAACTCCGCCTCTTTTTTTGCGGCCCTGTATTTTTTTCTGAAAATTGGCAGCGTAACCGTAAGCATCGGCATAATGGCATCTTGTCCGTTCATTTCCGGATTGGCATCGGTACGTTTTGAAATAATGGAATAATCAATTCCCAACCCAAGCATCGGCAATCCTTCTTTTTGAGCCACTATTTGCTGCATTTCATAAGATTCCTTTTGCTTTTCCAATCCCATAACACTGGGATGGTTTTCAAATAATTCTTCGGCATTCACTAACATTTCGTCATTTTTAAACATCAATGTATCCTGAATTTGAACAGCTATTTCCGGCTCACGGTTCAACATTAAATTAAACCTGGTTTCCAGAGGTTTTTTAATCTTTTCAAGCAATTCAATTTCTGTAATTGCCGCTTCCCGCTTGATATCCACCTTGATGACATTAACCATCGGCGCATTTCCACTTTTGAACCGGCTCAGGGACAATTCGCGGTAAGAATCAAGGATGCTCAGGTTTTCCTTTTTAAGCTGAATTGTTTCTTCAATCGCATACAATTCTGCATAAACCGATTTTATTTCGAAGAACAATTGGTTCCGCATATCCAGATAATTCTGAAATTTTGCTTCCGCCATTAAAACCGAAACATCTTCCTTCGCCTGAAGGGTCCCAAACCAGGGAAACATCTGCATGAGCGAAAACCTGGCTTCCTGAGCTCCCACACGGGTTTCTATCATTCTACCAAAAGCACTCATTGTTAAGGTGGGATCTGGCAAACTGGATACCTGGGGCGCTTGTTGCATTGAAGCCTCAAACTGCGCATAGGAGGATTTCAGTTTCGGATTGTTTTCCGCCGCGGTTTGTAAATAGTCGTCCAGTGATTGGGAAAAGCCCCCCAACCCCCAAAGGGGAAGCAATAGCAGGATAAATTTCATTCCTGAAAATCGCTCTTGAAAAGATTTTATTAAATATTTTTTCATTGCTTATTTCTTTTTTTTTATGATGTCAAATTTTTAGGAGAGGCTGATTCTCCCCCTTCTGGAAGTTCTCCTGGATTGTTTTTTACCACATTTTCCCTCCAAATGGACTGTAAAACAGGCACCACAAAAATGGTCATGATCTGAATGACCATTCCCCCAAAAATGGGGATTGCCATAGGCACCATAATATCTGCTCCTTTTCCCGTGGAAGACAATACCGGCAAAAGTGCGATAAGAGCTACTGCGGTAGTCATCATCGCGGGCCGTACCCTTTTTGTTCCGGCTTCCATTACGGCATCCCGCACATCGGGAACGGTTTGTGGATTTCTTTTTTCAAAAACATCGTGAATGTAAGATCCCATTAAAACTCCGTCATCTGTCGCAATTCCAAAAAGGGCAATAAAACCTACCCAAACCGCCACACTCAAATTAATGGGATGTATTTGAAACAGATCCCGCATATTCTCCCCCGAAATCGCGAAATCCATAAACCAGGGTTGCCCGTATAACCAAATCATTATAAATCCGCCAGCAAAGGCCACGAATACACCGGAAAAGTGAATGGTAGAAGCGATAATGGTTTTAAACTGGAAGTACAACAACAGGAATATTAAAACCAAACTGATTGGGATCACGATGGCAAGGCGTTTTACCGCCCGAACCTGGTTTTCATAATTTCCCGAAAACTTAAAACTCACCCCTGCCGGTACTATTAATTCACCGGAATCAATTTTATCCTGAATATGTTTTTGTGCATCATTGACTACATTTACCTCCGCAAAACCATCTCTTTTGTCAAAAAGCACATAGCCCACCAAAAAGGTTTCTTCACTTTTTATCATTTGAGGGCCGCGGACGTAATTTAATGCTGCCAATTCTCCCAGCGGAATTTGAGCACCGCTTTTAGTGGGAACCAGTATTTTCTTAATACTTTCCGGATCATCGCGCAACTCCTGTGGATAACGCACCCGCACGGGGAAACGCTCCCTGCCTTCAACCGTAGTGGTAATTTCCATCCCGCCAATTGCGGTTTCCATGGTTTGTTGCACATCTTCGATACTCAATCCATAGCGAGCAATGGCATTCCTGTCAATATCTATCTCCAAATATGGTTTCCCCACAGTCCTGTCAGCAAAAACTGCTTCGGCCTTTACCGAAGGCACTTCTTTTAAAATGCCTTCCAGCTGCATTCCAAATTCCTGAATAATGAGCAGGTTTGGACCATAAACTTTAATCCCCATAGGTGCCCGCATTCCGGTTTGTAACATTACCAAACGCGTTTCTATAGGCTGCAGTTTAGGTGCAGAAGTAACTCCCGGGATACTTGCAGCTTTTACAATTTCATCCCAAATATCATCCGGATTTTTAATGTGTTCCCGCCAGTTTCGGTAATATTCCCCGTCTTCATCTTCAATCAGGTTTTCCTGGGAAACTTTCTGGTTTATGGCTTCTTCATTGTTTAATGTATCGCCCGATCTCAAAATAAACCGTTCTTCATCATCCACTTTAAATGCCAGCGGGTCTCCATCATGAGAAAGGATGTATTTGGGTTTGTAATTAATAATATTCTCATACATAGAAATAGGGGCGGGATCCAGGGCGCTTTCAACCCTTCCTAATTTTCCCACGGCTACGTCCACTTCCGGAATATTGGTAATTGCCATATCCAGCTTTTGCAAGGTTTCTTTGGATGCTTCAATTCCCGCGTGGGGCATAGATGTAGGCATCAGCAAAAAGCTTCCTTCATTTAAGGATGGCATAAACTCTTTCCCAACCCCGGGAAAAGTATCGGCCAATCCTGTCCAAACAGAAGTGGTTCTTATATCCCACCCCACTTTATCAAATCCGTTGGCCGCGAACCCGAAGATTTTTGGGAAACCCAGCCAAATCATAATTCCGAAGAAAATGGTTATTATAGGGAGCAACAGGAATTTGCCTTTATTGACCAGGCACCAGGCCAAAATTGGTTGGTAAAATTTGACCATGCTCATTAAAATCGCCAAAATAATTGCCAGTATTACGATCACGAAAATATAGTTTGAAAACACTGAATTTTGATGACCCAATGGCAGCCATTCTTCCGTAAGAAAAAACAAGGTTACCGCAACAATAATAAACAAGGTGATTTGAGTGGAATACTTTCCTAAAAACTGAGGATTTCTGTCTTCTACCAATTTTAAAGCTCCTATAACCACCAATGCAAGAGGCAGCCAAAAGCTGAAATAAATTGCCAGTGACAATCCTGCAACTATCAGGATGATATTCCATACCCGCACCATCCTGGCTTTTTGGATCCTGATATTAAATGCAAAGTAGGACAGCATTGGCAAGATTAGAATTCCAATGATAAAGGAAGCTGCAAGCGCGAAGGTTTTGGTAAAAGCCAGGGGCCTGAACAATTTCCCTTCGGCATTTTCCATAAAAAATACAGGCAGAAAACTCACAACCGTAGTTAATAACGCCGTGGTCACCGCCGGAAAAACTTCCATGGTTGCCTGATGGATAATGGCTAAAAGCCGGTTTCCTTTAGAATCCTTATTTTCAGGCATTTCCAGATGCCTGATGGTGTTTTCCACAAAAATGATTCCCACATCTACCATCACCCCAATAGCAATAGCGATTCCCGAAAGTGCCACCACGTTGGCATCTACCCCAAAATACCGCATCGCGATAAAGGTCATTAGCACTCCAACCGGCAACAAACTGGAAATTAAAAGGGAAGCCCTTAAATTGAGCACCAAAACAAGAATCACGATAATACTTATCAAAATCTCATGAGAAAGGGCATTTTCCAGGGTGCCAATGGTTTCGTTTATAAGTTGTGTCCTGTCGTAATAGGGAACGATGGTAACCTTGCTCACAGTGCCATCGGCCAGGGTTTTTTGAGGTAAACCAGGGGAAATTTCCGCAATTCTTTCCTTGGTATTTTCAATGGCTTGCAACGGATTGGATCCATAGCGGGCCACAACAACGCCACCAACAACTTCAGCTCCTCCTTTGTCTAAAATTCCGCGTCGTTCGGCGGGGCCTAAATGCACCACGCCCACATCCTTGATCAGGATTGGTTTATTGTCATTTACAGTAACTACGGAATTTTCAATATCCTCAACAGATTCTATATAACCCAGCCCACGAACCAGATATTCCACTTTGTTAATTTCCAGGGTTTTTGCGCCTATATCACGGTTGGAATTTTTCACCGCCATCATCACCTGGTCAATTCCAACATTAAAAGCTTTAAGCGCATCCGGATTTACATCGATTTGGTATTCCTGAATAAATCCACCAACCGATGCAACTTCCGAAACGCCGGTGGTACCACTCAAACCGAGTTTTACATAAAAATCCTGTATGGTACGCAGTTCATGCAAATCCCATCCGCCGGTAACATTGCCCGCGGGATCACGACCTTCCAGGGTATACCAAAAAACCTGACCCAATCCGGTAGCATCCGGTCCCATTGTAGGCGATACTCCTTGCGGTAAAATATTGGAGGGAAGTGAATTCAATTTTTCCAAAACCCGGGTTCGCGACCAATAAAATTCTACATCTTCTTCAAAAATGATATAGATAATGGAAAACCCGAACATGGAGGTACTCCTTATAGATCTTACCCCTGGAATTCCCAGTAAAGATGTAGTTAAAGGATAGGTGATCTGGTCTTCAATATCCTGAGGAGATCGCCCGGACCAATCGGTAAATACAATTTGTTGGTTTTCACCAATATCGGGAATGGCATCCACGGGAACCGGATCGCTGGGAAGAAAGCCTGTATCCCAGCCAAAGGGAGATGTGACCAACCCCCAACCTAGGAGAGAGGCAAGCAGAAGTACCGTAACCAAACGGTTGTACAGAAAATATTTTATGAGTTTATCAAACATTTTTTTGATTATTTAATGATATGATCCTGAAAGAGCATGAGCAAATGATTTTTTAAAAAACCACAACAATGCTTTAACGCCAGGAGCTAAAAGCTTCGGCGGCCAAAAAAATCGTTAAATAATCAAATAAGGAAAGTGTCGTTAAGAACCGGGATGTCCTTGACGATAAGTGGTGGAGTGTAATTTTTATAAGGAATCACCTGTTGTGGCAATCCTTCGAATAAATTATTGTAAGAAAAAGTGAACGCAGCTATAAACACCTGCTGATCAAAAGCTATAGAATTAAAAGAGATCTTTAATTCATCCTGACCTTCAATTGAAATATTTTGATTGCTGCAGCATTTATCCTGATCCATCAAATCAGTTTCTGATTGGGAATGCATATCCATTCCACAAGATAATGCTTTGGAGAAAACAGCCTGATCTACTAAAATGCTTCCGCAGAAATGTTTATCTACGGTAAACGAAAAAGTTGAAACCAACACTAAAAGTGTCAGAACAGTGGAAACCGATTTTTGAAATCCATTTTTCATCGTTTGTAAAGATAACAATATTTTTCCCAATAAATTACAACAATCTTAATACCAGCTGATTTGGAAAAAGTATCCCTACAAAAATAACGATTAGGCTTACAGGCGGCTTTAGGTTTTCGGGGATAAAGTTTCAAATTTATTGTTATTTCAAATTTTAATTCGGAAATAATAAAATGCAGGCAAAAGAATGATCACAAATATGGGATGTATCAAAAACCTGCGCAAATAAAACAGTGCCATAAAGTTTTCATTTTCAATGGTGAAGATCAAAAATGCAAAACCAGAGAAGCAAGCTATAAAAAGTAAAACATAGAGCAAAAAGGAAAATTTCAGGATGTTTTTATCCAAAAAAGCCACATATATTATTGCAAGAGAAATTGCCGTATTTAACAGGAACCTCAGGAAAACATTCGCAAGAAGTTTCCAGGTTATAAAATGGGGAACCTTATCATTTAGATAATCTGATTGATAAAATTCAATGAGCGGATCATAAAACAGGCTGTGTTCAAAAAACCTGATCAGGACCAGCAAGCCAACAAAAAGACTGATTATGGCAATTCTATATTTTATTCCCATAGGTAGAAGTTTTGGAGAAAATACGAACCCAAATGATCCATAAAATAAAAACCGTTCCATAAATAATCAATGGAAAAACAATGCTATGAAGTAACTCTGCGTGCTGCGGATATTCATAGATCCCAATAGTTAAAATCGCGATCCGGATAACATTCATAGCATATATTATCACCGCTCCCGCAAAAAGAAACAAGAGCGTGGTTTTTAATTTTGAAACAAAAGCCAGCACAAAGGAAACGAACAGGATAATGATGCTTATAGAATTACAGCCTTCCACCACCCTGGCTAAAAAAAGTTCATTCACATAAAGGTTCATGGAAGGCTCATTAGGATTGGGCGAAATTCTGGCGGGATATCCAAAAGCTTCAATTACCGCTTCACTTTGATTGGCAACAAGATGCGTGAAAAAATCGGGGTAATATTTCTGAGAAACCGACAGATCGAGATAGGTGTTGTAAAAAATAGAGAACAAAAAATAACTCCCAAGAAATATGAGAATGAACCGTAAAACCGATTTGTACTTTTTAAATAGCTGCAGCAAGGAAAATACCTGTTTCAACAAAATTATGGAAAAATGAAAGGTGAGAAACCCAAACTTTAAATACTTTTACAAAAAATTTAAAAGCTATGCCGTTTCAGAAGTTAAAACCCCAGATAAAAGCCATCTTGAAAACCGAAGAATTATCTGTTGAACACCGATTATTAAAGGTGTGCGAATTGCTGAAAGAGAACATTTCCTATTATAACTGGGTAGGATTTTATTTTAAAAATGGCGATAAAGAAGAACTTAAACTAAGCTCTTATGCCGGGGATCCAACAGATCATACTATCATCCCTTTTGGAAAAGGAATTTGTGGGCAGGTAGCCGTTTCCAACAAGAACTTTGTAGTTCCCGATGTTCAGGCACAGGATAATTACATCGCCTGCAGCATTCATGTAAAAGCAGAGATCGTAGTGCCTTTATTTGTAAACGGCGAAAATTTTGGCCAGATTGATATTGATTCCAATACCCCCGATCCTTTTACTGAAGAAGATGAACAGTTCCTGGAATGGGTGAATGAGCAGGTAGCGGGAATTCTTTAAAAGAATATAGAATATAGAAAAAAGACAAAAAAAATAGAATCTAAAATCAGGTCAATATTATTAAAGGATGGGCAACATCTCTCTACTTATAAAAAAAGAAGCAAGAGTCAAGAAGCAAGACGAGAGACCAAATCTCAATACTCAATACTCAAATCTAATTTCTCATATCTCATATCTCAATACTAACCTTACATTCCAGTTCGTATCGCTTCCACCGGGTCAAGTTTAGAGGCGGAAATAGCAGGAATAATCCCGGAAATTAGACCAATTACTGCTGAAACAGCCGTTCCCAGGAACATATTCCAGGGAGAAAGTACAAATTCAAATTCCCCTGTAAATTGCGATGCGCCAATAGAGATAAGCCATACCAGGAACAATCCTACCAGGCCACCTATTACTGCCAGAATCACTGCTTCAAAAAGGAACTGGAACAGGATAAATTTATTTTTTGCGCCAAGAGATTTCTGAATACCAATAAGATTGGTTCTTTCCTTAACACTTACAAACATAATATTTGCGATCCCGAAACCTCCTACCAAAAGCGAAAACCCGCTTATAATGAGGCCAATGAAATTCAACTGGCCGGTGATATTATCGACAAAATCTGCAAATCCCTGTAATTGATTTACAAAAAAATTGCTTACTTCCTCGGGTTTCAATCCCCGGTAATTTCTTAGTTGCTGAGTTAGTATCGCAATAAATTCGGCATTATCCACATCACTTTCAGGCTTGATTATTATTTGAGGAAAAGTAGATTTATTATTATCCCCAAAGATCCTGCGAACTACATTTACCGGAACTAAAACTGCTCCGTCTTTTGAATTTCCCAGAAAATTTGCACCTTCCTTTTTCAGAACACCAATAACAGAAAACTTTTGACCGTATAAACGGAGCTGTTTTCCCATAGGATCACTTTCTCCAAAAAGATTTTGAGCGATTTCATGTCCAAGTATAATCACCTGCGACCCACTTACCGCTTCCGATTCATTAAAAAATCTTCCCCCGGCGAGTTCCAGGGCTTCTATATCGTAATATTCTTGTGTAACCGCACCAATCCCAACACCGGTTACTGTAGTTTCTTCATATTTTATAGATTCCTGAGGAACATTTAAAGTATAACTTACAGCTTCAAGGCCGGGCAGGTTTCTCTTTAAATACTGGTATTCGTCATAACTAACATCCGGGAATTGTTGTCTTTTCCAACTGGGAATTTCAGAAGGGCCAAAAGAAAACCGCATTATAATAATGGTACTGTTGTCCAGGGAACTCAAGGAACCCTTAATTTCCCTTTCCAGGGAATCTACGGCTGCGAGTACCGCGATAATTGAAAAAATCCCAATAGTTACACCAAGAAGGGACAAAAAAGTCCGCAGCTTGTTGTTTCTTAATGCGTTGATGGCAAAATTGAAACTTTCCTTTAGAACCCTAAGATAAATTAGCATAGTAAAAACAGGTGTTTTGCATCGATACTGGATAAGACGCAGCAAAATGAATTTCGTTACATTTTTTTTAAGAAATAAAAGTCCAGAACCTTAGATTTTATAGTGATTTAATTACTTTTGCAACCATAACAAACACAACACAATGAGCGAATTAAAATCGGTGAAATCGGCCCTTATTTCTGTATTTGATAAGGAAGGGCTGGCTCCTATAGTACAAAAACTTAATGATCTTGGCGTTAAAATTTACTCCACGGGCGGTACCGAAAAGTTTATAAAAGACCTTGGTATTGAAGTTACCGCAGTGGAAGATCTCACTTCTTATCCATCTATTTTAGGCGGAAGAGTGAAAACCCTTCACCCAAAAGTCTTCGGCGGAATTTTAAACCGGCAGGAAAATGAAAGTGATGTTGCAGAGATGAAGGAATATGAGATCCCGCAAATAGATATCGTCATCGTGGATCTTTACCCATTTGAAAAGACTGTGGCTTCGGGAGCTTCCGAAGAAGATATTGTAGAAAAAATAGATATTGGCGGAATTTCTTTGATTCGCGCTGCAGCGAAAAATTTCAAAGATGTGCTTTGTGTTGCTTCGGTAGGAGATTATTCAGAATTTTTAAACCTTATTTCAGAAAACGGCGGAAAAACCAGTCTGGAAGATCGCAAAAAATTTGCAGCGAAAGCATTCCAGGTTTCTTCTCATTACGATACTGCCATTTTCAACTTTTTCAATTCTGAAGAAAAAGTTTTTAAACAGAGCTTTTCTAAAGGAAAGGAATTGCGTTACGGAGAAAACCCTCACCAAAAAGGAACTTTCTATGGAGATTTTGAGGCGGTTTTTAACCAGGTTCACGGAAAGGAACTTTCGTACAATAATTTGCTTGATGTGGATGCTGCGGTAAACCTTATGGGTGAATTTAAAGATGATGCACCCACATTTGCAATCCTGAAGCATAACAATGCCTGCGGTTTGGCACAACGGGAAACCCTTCACCAGGCATATATAGATGCATTGGCAGGAGATCCTGTTTCAGCCTTTGGAGGAGTTCTTATCAGTAACACCGAAATTGATAAAGCTACCGCTGAAGAAATCCACGAGTTATTTTGTGAAGTGGTTATTGCGCCTTCTTATTCAAAAGATGCCCTTGAAATTTTAAAGGGAAAGAAAAACAGGATCATCCTGGTTCAAAAAGTTCAGGAGTTTAAACAGGAACTTGTTAGAACCTGTTTAAACGGAATTCTGGTTCAGGACAGGGATCATAAAACAGATTCTGTTGAAGATTTAAGCTATGCAACCAACAATAAACCCACAGAAAACGAGTTAAATGATTTGATTTTCGCATCCAAAATTTGCAAACACACCAAATCCAATACCATCGTTTTAGCAAAAAACAAACAACTACTCGCCAGTGGAACAGGACAAACATCCCGGGTGGATGCCTTAACCCACAGCATAGAGAAAGCAAATTCCTTTAAGTTTGACCTGAAAGGAGCTGTTATGGCGAGCGATGCCTTTTTTCCTTTTCCAGATTGTGTTGAAATTGCGGGGAATGCGGGAATAACAGCCGTAATTCAGCCCGGAGGATCAATAAAAGACCAATTGAGCATTGATTATTGCAACAAAAATAATATTGCCATGGTGATGACCGGGACACGGCATTTTAAACATTAATTTCACTACATTTACCTAACCTCAACAGATAGAATATGGGATTTTTTGACTTTCTCATTGAAGAAATAGCAATAGATTTAGGAACCGCAAATACTTTGATAATTCATAACGACAAAGTTGTTGTGGATAGTCCTTCCATTGTGGCCCGTGACAGAACCACCGGGAAAATTATAGCCGTGGGGAAAGAAGCTGCCATGATGCAGGGAAAAACCCATGAAAACATAAAAACGATAAGACCTTTGAAAGATGGTGTTATTGCCGATTTTGATGCCAGCGAAAAGATGATAAACATGTTTATCAAGGAAATTCCTGCATTGAAAAAGAGAATGTTTACCCCTGCCCTAAGAATGGTAATTTGTATTCCATCTGGAATTACCGAAGTTGAAATGCGTGCGGTTAAAGAAAGTGCAGAAAGGGTAAATGGAAAAGAAGTGTATCTTATTCACGAACCAATGGCAGCCGCTATTGGAATTGGGGTAGATATCATGCAGCCTAAAGGAAATATGATCGTGGATATAGGTGGTGGTACTACCGAAATTGCCGTGATTGCTTTAGGTGGTATCGTATGTGACAAGTCTATAAAAATCGCAGGAGATGTATTTACCAATGACATCGTTTATTATATGCGCACTCAGCACAATTTATATGTTGGAGAGCGAACTGCTGAAAAAATAAAAATTCAAATTGGTGCCGCTACTGAAGATTTGGAAATTCCACCGGAAGAAATGAGCGTTCAGGGCCGTGATTTACTTACAGGAAAACCTAAACAGGTTCAAATTTCATATAGGGAGATTGCTAAAGCACTGGATAAATCAATTTTAAGAATTGAGGATGCCGTGATGGAAACCCTTTCTCAAACCCCTCCGGAATTAGCCGCTGATATTTATAATACCGGGATCTATCTTGCCGGAGGTGGATCTATGTTGAGAGGCCTGGATAAGAGATTATCCCTGAAAACCGATCTTCCTGTTTATATCGCTGAAGATCCGCTAAGAGCTGTTGTACGCGGTACCGGAATATGTCTAAAAAACCTGAGCCGATATAAGGGAATATTGATAAAGTAGGAGCCGACTTATGCAGCAGATATTTAATTTTCTTATCCGCAATAAGAATAACATTTTATTCCTGTTGCTGCTGGGGATTTCCTTATTTTTAACAATCCAGTCACATTCATTTCACAAAAGCAAGTTTATAAGTTCCGCGAATTTTATAACCGGGGGCGTCTATAACTGGTCCAATAATATTCAAACCTATTTTCACCTCGAAGATTACAATAAAAGGCTGGTGGAAGAAAATAAATACCTAAGAAGCAGACTCACCAATATCCAGGACACTATTTCCGCAGAAAATTTTCTGGATTCCCTATCGTATGAAGGAATTTACCAAATTAGAACTGCTACCGTAATAAACAATAACTATTCAAAAACCAATAATTATATCACGCTTAACAGGGGCAAAAATTCCAACATTGCAACAGAGCAAGGAGTTATAACCAGCCAGGGGATTGTAGGGATCATCGATCAGATATCTCCAAACTATTCCAGGGTAATCTCTATTTTAAACAGTAATTCAAGGATCAATGCACAGCTTAAAAAGACCAATCATTTTGGTTCCCTGGTTTGGGATGGAAAAGATCCTAATATAGTCCAGTTGATAGATGTCCCAAGACAAGCCCCGGTAAAAAAAGGCGATACCATTATAACCGGTGGAAGATCCCTTATATTTCCTCAGGGAATCCCAATAGGAAATATTACCGATTTTAAACTCGATGTAAGTGAAAGTTACTTTACCATCAACATCAGGCTATTTAATGACATGACCAATATTGGGTATGTATATATAATAGAAAACAAAGATAAAGCCGAAATAAAAGCTCTGGAAAACAGCGATGACTAGCGCCATAATAGCAAATATAATCCGCTTTATAATTTTGGTACTGTTACAGGTTTTACTCCTTAACAATATCAACTTTCTTGGTTATATCAACCCTTATCTTTATGTATTGTTTTTGGTTTTATATCCCTTTAACACTTCACAAACATTATTTTTGCTGGTAGCATTTTTATTGGGAATAACTATTGATACCTTTGAGGATAGCGGGGGAATAAATGCAGCAGCTTGTGTTGTTGTTGCTTTTATAAGGCCGGCGGTTTTGAGGTTCTCCTTTGGAGTAAGTTATGACTATCAAACCGTTAAGTTAGCGAATACTCCCTTTGGGGCAAGATTGGGTTATATTTTAATCCTGGTATTTGTTCACCATTTTATTTTATTCACCCTGGAAATGTTTGATTTTTCCCATATCTTTTTGATTGCGAAAAAGACCCTATTTTCAGGAATTTTCACTGTAATATTGATCCTGATTAGCTTAACGCTTTTCAAACCGAAACGAAGATGAGAAGAATATTACTATATATAATTATTATAACCACCGGAATCATTTTTCTGGCAAGGCTCTTTTATTTACAGGTCATCGACGAATCTTTTGTGCGATTATCTGAAGATAATGCTATTAAAGTTGTTTATGATTATCCGCAGCGAGGTTACATTTTTGACAGGAATGGGAAATTGCTGGTATCCAATCAACCTTCCTACGATGTTATGGCAATTCCGCGCAATGTGAAGGTATTCGATACAGCCGAATTTTGTAGGATTTTAAAGATCACCCCGGAAGCATTGGCATCAAAACTGGATAATGCAAAAATCTATTCCCCAAGACTTCCTTCCATTATAGTTCCCCAGTTAACTAAATCTGAATACGCCTATTTACAGGAAAAAATGCGTAATTATGAGGGGTTTTATATTCAAAAGCGTTCTTTAAGGGATTATCAAACTCAGAACGGATCCAATGTTTTAGGTTATATAGCCGAAGTCAACAAAAAGATCATTGAGGAAAATCCGTATTATATATCCGGAGATTTAATAGGAAAACAGGGAATTGAAGGATATTACGAAGAATTGCTCCGCGGGGTAAAAGGCGTAAAATATATTCAAAAAGATAGATTTAACCGCGATATTGGAGCTTTTAAAGATGGGATTTACGATACTCTCCCAAAAAAAGGAAAAGATGTTACTATAACCATTGATGGCGTTTTACAGGCATACGGCGAGAAGTTAATGGAAAACAAATGGGGTGGAATAGTTGCACTTGAGCCGGCAACGGGAGAAATACTGGCGTTGGTTACCGCACCGTCCTATGATCCGGCTTTGCTGGTTGGAAGGCAACGTTCCCGCAATTTCACTAAACTTTATTATGACACCATCGCCCGTCCACTTTATGACAGGGGATTACAGGCAGAATATCCTCCCGGATCTCCTTTTAAAACCATCAATGCACTCATTGCCTTGCAGGAAGGAGTAGTAACTACTCAAGACCGGTTTTCCTGCAATATGGGATATGTTTTTGGCCGGGGAAGGAAAATGGGATGTCACGCACACCCTTCTCCTTTGAATATGGTTCCCGGGATTGCCCAGTCATGTAATGCATATTTTGCCAATGTGTACCGCCGTATAATTGAAAAATTCCCAACTCCTCAGGAAGGAGTAGATACCTGGGCAAATCACCTTAAAAGTTTTGGTTTAGGAAATTATCTAGGTTCCGATCTTTCTACCGGAAGACCGGGGAAGATCCCAACCGCCGATTATTATAACAAGATTTATGATTATCCTACCTATAAATGGTATTCCACAGCTACTATATCCAATGCGATAGGACAGGGAGAAGTTTTGATGACTCCTATTCAACTGGCTAACATGACTGCAGCCATTTCAAATAAAGGTTGGTTCTACACGCCTCATATTTTAAAAGAAATCGATGGAGATCCTATAAAAGACAAGGAGTTTACAGAGAAAAAGCACACCACCATAGATCCTAAACATTTTGAACCCGTGGTGGAAGGAATGCACCAGGTTTATCAAAATGGAACGGCCTCTTCTCTTAGAATTCCCGGCATTGAAATAGCAGGAAAGACAGGAACCGCCGAGAATTATACAAAAATTGGAACAAAACGGGTTCAGCTAACAGACCATTCAATTTTTATAGCTTTTGCACCGGTAGACAATCCCAAGATTGCCATTGCAGTATTTGTGGAAAATGGATATTGGGGAGGAAGGTATGCAGGAAGGATCGCAGGTTTAATGATCGAGAAATACCTTAAAGGGACCATTAGCAGAACCGATATGGAGAACTGGATTCTAACCCACAGCCTTGAGGAGGAATATAAAAAACCATATTCCGGAGAACCTTTTACAATTAATAAATAATGTCAAAAAGTTCTGCTTCTTTTGACTGGTTAACAATTTTGATCTATTTGCTGATGGTAAGTTTTGGGTGGATCAATATCTATTCTGCCTCTCTGGGAGATAATCCCTCTTCTATTTTTGACTTCGGCCAGGTTTATGGAAAACAGGCTGTCTGGATTCTGCTTAGCTTCTTTATGATTGTAGTACTACTTTCTATTGAAGCAAGGTTCTATATGCGTTTTTCAAGTGTTATTTACATACTATCCCTTATTTCAATTTTAGGTTTATTTGCATTTGGTAAAACCATTAATGGGGCTACTTCCTGGTATGTTTTTGGAGGAATAAGCGTTCAACCTGCCGAATTTGCCAAAGTGGCCACAGCACTTGCGTTGGCCAAATATTTAGGGGATATTCAAACCAATATTAAGATCTTTTCAAATCAAATCAAGGCATTTCTTATAATCATTCTTCCCGCATTAATTATTTTACCTCAGCCCGATGCAGGAAGTGCACTGGTGTATTCCGCATTTCTATTTCCGCTTTACCGGGAAGGTCTATCGGGGGTTTATCTCTTTCTGGCTTTTGCCGCGATAGCTGTTTTTGTTTTCACCTTATTGTTTGGCCCTTTATATGTAGCTATTGCAATTGGTGTTATTGCACTTATTAGTTTATTTCAAAAACGCAGGAATCGTCCGGGTTATTTATTTTTACTGGGGACAATTATTTTGGCTATAGGCTATTCATATTCCGTGGATTATATTTTTGAAAACATGTTTGAACAGCGTCATAGGGATCGGTTTAATATTGTACTGGGGCAGGAAGTAGATGCAAAGGGAATAGGGTATAACACCAATCAAAGTGAAATTGCCATTGGTAGCGGTGGCTGGCTAGGAAAAGGTTGGACTGAAGGAACTCAAACAAAAGGCCAGTTTGTCCCTGAACAGCATACAGATTATATATTCAGCACAGTAGGAGAAGAATGGGGATTTCTGGGCACTTCGCTGGTTACCCTCCTTTTTGTGTTATTAATGCTGCGGATTCTATTTCTGGCTGAAAGGCAAAAATCGCAGTTCAACAGGGTTTACGGCTATAGCGTTGTAGGGATCCTGTTTATTCATTTCCTTGTAAATATAGCCATGGTTATAGGTATATTCCCTACGGTAGGAATCCCGCTTCCCTTCTTCAGTTATGGAGGTTCGGGTTTATGGGGCTTTACAATCCTTCTGTTTATATTTATTAAACTGGATTCTGAAAGAATGTCTTTTTCATAGGTTAACGCAAAAGTATCGGCAACCGTTAATAAACCTATTTGAATTATAATACACTGGAATACTTTCCTCTGTTTTGATACGATTTTCGAAATTCATAACCGGCGTTAAATTCTAAATAAACCTATTCAAAAAGAAAACCCTCCAAAAGCATTTTATACTTCTGAAGGGTTTTGGAATTTGATATTATATTTTGCTAATTCTTAATGGTAGCAACCTTTCTTTTTTTAATGTTGTTAAGCTGGATATCATCCAATACATTAATGGCTTCCTCCACATACACATCACCGGTTAAGCTGGTATGCCAGCGATCCCTTTTCTCCTTAAGAATGGTATCGGTTTTATACATTTCTATTTCATAGGGCAGGGAATTATATGTTAGGTTGGAAGTGTAATTTGAAATTGCATCATATTTCTTTGCCTCATCTTCAAGATTTTCCCTCCGGGCCTGATAATTGCTAAAATTCAGCGAATAAACTTCATTATTTCGTTGCTCTTTTACCCATTTGGCATTTTCAGCAATAAGATTTAACTGTTGATTATCCTTCATTCTTTCCCTGCTGTTTTCAATGGTTACATTAAAATCCACATAACCATCCCAGGACTTATATTTTGCAGCAGCAATTTGATCCCATGGCAATGGATTATCATAATCCTTTTCTCCTATGTCTATATAACTGTACCTGTCTGGAATTACGATATCGCTTTTAACACCTTCCAACTGTGTAGAACCTCCATTTACACGGTAAAATTTTTGAGTAGTCAATTTTAATGCTCCTAAATCTCCGTACTCGTTGCTTCTCACGGTGGTATTAAGATCGATTACATTTTGAACAGTTCCTTTACCATAGGTTTGTTTACTTCCAATAATAATCGCTCTTTTATAATCCTGCATTGCAGCCGCAAGAATTTCTGAAGCCGAAGCCGAAAGTTCATTTACCAAAATTACCAGTGGCCCGTCCCAAACAATGCTGGGATCTCTATCTTCAAGTACTTCCTGTCCTTCCATTTTGGATTTCACCTGTACAATTGGACCTTTCTCGATGAATAAGCCTGCGATATCCACAACGGTTTTTAAAGACCCTCCTCCATTATTCCTAAGGTCCAGAACCAGTCCTTCCATTCCTTCTTTTTTAA
>ERZ1284728.17-NODE-17-length-20444-cov-45.293688_pt1 | contig 20444 bp, 21 predicted proteins | sample MGYA00454601_ERZ1284728 | MGnify/ENA primary metagenome ERZ1284728 (study PRJEB36292, sample SAMEA5787382) | metagenome | biome: Arctic soil; feature: perennial spring outflow channel; material: sediment | place: Canada | collected 2017-07-08 | depth 0.05 m ...
TTATGCACGCAACCCTTTAACATTATTTGCATCTGATAAGTGTAACCTACTTATTCAGTCCATTTTTCAGATGAAAAAATTATTACTGTTATTTTTTTATTCAGCAATAATGACTGCCTGCTCAAGCGATGAAGAAAACGGCGGAATGATGCAGAATCTGGCGGTTATAACAAATGTAGAATTACCAGAGTATTTTGAATACAACCGGGAATACGAGATTAAAATCGATTACAAACGCCCAACTGGTTGTGACTTTTTTTCCGGATTTGATATTTCAAAAAGCAGTAATTTAATAACTGTAGGCGTGGTAACAAGTTATCGCGTAAGCAATACAACGTGTGAGCGCACAGGAAATTTAAATTCAAGCACAAAATTAAATTTTGTTGCAGATAGGGATGATTTTTATATCTTTAAATTCTGGCAGGGTGAAAATGCAGCAGGAGAGGTTCAGTTTTTAACCGTGGAAGTCCCCGTAACCCGTCCAGGAATGTAATATTAACTAAAAATTCCCCAGACATTTGAGTTTAAATCAGCTCATACACAATTGTAAGAAACAGGATATAAAGGCACAGGAACAACTGTATAGGCTTTATGCCAATAAATTATTTGCGGTGTGCCTTAAATATTCAAATAGCTATCAGCAGGCTGAAGATAATCTGCAGGATGGTTTTATGACGATATTTGATAAGATTTTACAATATCAGGATAAAGGTTCTTTTGAAGGTTGGATGAAACGAATTGTGATCAACACCGCTCTTCAGAAATACAGGAAACAAACTGTTTTTGAACTTGTTAATGAAGAACAGCTTAAAGAGCCCGCACTTGAAATCGATGAGGAAGAGGTATCCATCGATTATTTACTGGAGATAATCCACGCATTGCCGGACAGGTACCGTCAGGTTTTTAATTTGTATGCATTGGATGGATTTTCTCATAAGGAAATTGCAGAAATGCTTCAAATTACAGTAGGCACTTCCAAATCCAATTTGGCAAGAGCCCGAATAATATTAAAAGAAAAAATTGAAGCCAGCCAGGAAAAACTGGCCGTGCATTCATCATAGTAATGGAGGAAAGAAAGCATATAGACAGAGTATATCAGGAGAAATTCAAGGATTTCGAGGCTAGTCCACGCGAAGAAGTCTGGAAGAATATTTCCACCAAATTACAGGAAAAGAAACGTAAAAAAAGCGTTTTACCTCTTTGGTATAGAATGGCCGGAGTTGCGGCCGTACTGGCGTTGTTTATAAGTTACACCAACGGTTTGTTCAAAACCAATAATCCGCAGGGATCTCAAACAGCTTCAGCCTTGATGGATGAAACTTTTCTAGAGGTAAGTTTGGCTTCGCAGGCTTATACCGAAAATATGATCCGGTCTTCCATTATACTTCAGGCATTGAGACAGAATACCCAAAACAGGGAAGCTATTGAAGCGCAGGCAGCATTTTTCAGAAGTGAGAAAAATAATGACGAAGGAACTTTTGGAAGTATTGGAAATTTAAGAACTACAACACTTCCCCTAAATTCCGAAAATGGAGCATATACATTTTCAGGTTTTGAAGATTTAAAAACTGAAGTAGCGACGGCAGAAGTAGCGGAGACCTCAACTACCCAAAAACGCGATCTCCCAATTGCAAACCTTGAAACAAAAAATGACGAAACCCAGATTAGCGAGAAATTAAATCCTTCAGGAAAATTAAAAGTTTCTACCATGGCTGCTCCTATTTTTTATAATAATATGGGAAGCGGAAATGCGATAGATCAACGTTTTGCCAATAATGAAAACAGCAGTGAGATCACCCTTTCCTACGGTATAAATTTTGCCTACCAAATTTCAGAAAAAATAAAGATCCGTACCGGTATAAGCAAGGTGGATATGAGTTATAACACCAACAATATTGCATTTACCGCAACAGTTAACCCGGTTGCATTAAACGGGATTAATTATGGTGATAAGATCCCAAATTTCAGAATAGAGAACACCATTGCGCGTCCATTTAGCAATATTAGTGCTTCTGCAGAATTTAACAGGGCAAGCCTTGCTTCTCCAACAACAGGATATTTAAATCAGCAAATAGGTTTTATTGAAGTTCCCATAGAGATTGAATATGTGATTGTTGATAAAAAGATAGGTATCAATATTATTGGTGGTGGTAGTACCCTTTTCCTGGATCGGAATATGATCTCTCTTAATTCGGCCAATTTTTCCACCAATCTTGGAGCATCCAACAATCTAAATAATTTAAGTTTTACCACAAATATCGGGGTAGGATTGGACTACAATATTTCTCCAAAATTTGAATTAAATCTTGAACCTATTTTCAAATATCAAATAAATGCTTTCAATGGAAACACTACCAATGTAAATCCCTATTTCTTTGGGGTTTATTCAGGTTTCAGTTTCAAATTCTAAATCTACAGGGAAGGATTTCTTAATTCCTTCAAAATCAAATCATAGGTTCCTTGTCTAACGGCTCTTTTGTCTTCCTGGGTTTTTCCTTCGGTAGGAATAATTTCGTGCACTTTAGCCCTCATTTTACCGGGACTTCCAGAGAAAAAAGTATAGGAAAATCGCTTCTTGTTATCGTGAAAAGTAATTGGCACTATAGGGATTTGATGATCAATCGCCAGCCTGAAAGCACCTTCTTTAAAATTGGTGAGCTCCAAATTTTTATCTTCGGGAACTCCACCTTCCGGAAAAATACAAATACTGTTTCCCTGCTTTAACCTGCGCTGCGCTTCTTCAAATACCTTAAATTTACTTCGCTGACTATTTCTGTCCACCAAAATACAGGTTCGCCGGTAGAAATATCCAAAAAGCGGAATTTTGGTAAGCTCCTTTTTTCCTACAAATACAAATGGATGATCTATCACGGTCAACATTAACATTATGTCTATTATGGAAGTGTGATTGGCAACAAACATATAACTCTCCCCCTTTTTTAATTGAGCCGAAGATATTTTTTTCGGAAAAAATCCCATCCCATAAACAATGCATTTCGCCCAGATTCTTGCACAGGCAAAATACTGTGGGTAGTACTTTTCTGAAGAGGTGAAAAATACCAAAAAGGGCAACATTATTATTATGGGTATTCCCATAAGTACATAGAACCAGATTCGCCAAAGAAGGATCAGAAATTTTTTGAATATATTCATAAGACCCAAAAATACTAAAATGAATTAAGCCAATTCCATAAAAGAAGTACCTTTGTGAAAATTAAAAAATTCAATGGCAAGAATACTTACCGGAGTGCAAAGCACAGGCACTCCTCATCTTGGAAACTTATTGGGCGCCATAATCCCGGCGATTGAAATGGCAAATTGTCCTGAAAATGATTCTTTTTTATTTATCGCAAACCTGCATTCCCTCACCCAAATTAAAGAGGCATCGGTTTTAAAGGAAAACACGTACTCTACCGCGGCTACGTGGCTTGCATTTGGTCTCGATATTGAAAAAACGGTTTTTTACAGGCAAAGTGATATTCCGCAAGTAACCGAACTTTCCTGGTATTTAAGCTGCTTTTTTCCATACCAACGCTTAACCCTGGCGCACTCTTTTAAAGACAAAGCCGATAGACTTGAAGACGTGAACTCTGGCTTGTTTTCGTATCCCATGTTAATGGCTGCAGATATTCTTCTTTATGATGCCGAAATTGTTCCCGTAGGAAAAGATCAGTTGCAACATATTGAAATGACCCGCGATGTAGCATCAAGATTCCACGCTCAAATGGGGGAAACATTTGTAATTCCTGAAGCAAAGGTGCAGGAAGACACCAAATATATTCCCGGGACCGACGGCGAAAAAATGAGTAAATCCAAAGGAAATGTGATCAACCTATTTCTTTCAGATAAGGAACTTCGTAAGCAGATCATGAGTATCGCAACCGACAGCACTCCCCTGGAAGCTCCAAAAGATCCTGAAACCTGTAATGTTTTTGCTTTGTACAAACTCCTTGCAACGGCTGCACAAATCAAAGAAATGCGAACTAAATATCTTGCGGGCAACTATGGTTATGGCCACGCCAAACAAGCCCTTTACGAGCTTATTATCCAAAAATTTGAAATGCAACGGGAGCGCTATACGTATTATATGAACCATCCCGAAGAAATAGATGCTGCCTTGAAAAAAGGTGCAGAAAAGGCTTTTGAAACAGCCAACGAAGTACTTTTAAGGGTGCGGACCAAACTTGGTTACTAAATAGCTTCAAATAACTTTCCCGGAAGGGGCCGTATGGCCCCTTTTAATTCCATTTCAAGCAATAATCCGGCAGCTTTGTAGGTTGGGATCTCACAGCTTAGGGCGATGGTATCCAGTTGCTGCTTTCCGTTTTCTCTTAAATAATTATGGATTGGCTGCTCCAGGGAATCCAATTCCACAAAAAGTTGTTTTTGCACCACCGATTGCCCGATATTAAGATCCCAGTTAAGGATGTAAATAAGATCTGCAGCGCTTGTAAGCACATGGGCATTTTGAGATTTTATAAGGTTATTACACCCACGGCTTTGTGAATCATTTGGTCTTCCGGGAACTGCAAAAACCTCGCGATTATAAGAATTCGCGATATCTGCAGTTACAAGCGATCCCCCTTTTTCGGCACTTTCAATCACTAGTGTAGCTTCACTAAGCCCTGCAATTATTCTGTTTCGTTTTAAAAAATTGGTACGTTCAAATGCCTGGGTAGACCAAAAATCGGTAAAAAAACCTCCGTTTTCTTCAATCTGTTCAACATATTTTGAATGAATTTTTGGATATATCTGGTTTAGTCCATGAGCCAGGCAACCAATGGTTTGTAAATTATTTTTAACCGCTGCCTTTTGTGCGGTAATATCTACACCGTAAGCAAACCCAGAAATGATAACCGGATCTAAAGGAGCCAGTTCCTCAATAAGCTTTTCACAAAAAGCGGTCCCATGAACGGTAATATTTCGGGTGCCAACCACGCTTATTATTTTTTTGTTCTTCAGATCTATTTTTCCGCGGGAAAACAGCAAAATTGGCCCATCATTGCAATGTTTGAGTTTTTCCGGATAATCCGGATCCTGGTAATAATCATATCGAATCTTGTTTTCCTGAATAAACTTAAGTTCAGCTTCCGCAGCATGTAAATGCGCAGAATCGTGCAAACCTTTAAGTTTAAAATTTCCAATTCCGTCAATTTTCAGAAGGCTTTGCTTTTTTGATTTCAGCACTGCTTCCGCAGATCCAAGATGCCTGATTAGTTTTTTAGCAGTACTATCCCCCAGATTTGGAATATGTTGCAAAGCCAGAACGTAAAGTAATTCAGATAAATCCATAATTTTAAAAGCTTTGCACGGTAAAATGAAATAATGAGATCAAATCCCTGCACACTATTCATTTTCAAGGATTAAAAACACTTTGGGTTATTAAAAATACTCAAAAAAAGATTTGTTAATAAGATATCTTTAGCTAATTTTATGCTGTTGCTTAAAATCTTACTTTTGTAATTATGACGATAGCTACTTTCATCTCTGATTTACTTTACCGTTACGAATGTGTCATCCTTCCAGGTTTTGGGGCATTTTTAACCCAAAAAGAGTCGGCACATTTCGACGAGGATTCCAAAACTTTTTTCCCGCCTAAAAAGCAGGTTTCCTTTAATGCACAATTAAAGAAAAGTGATGGGCTGTTGGTAAACTATATTTCAGAGGTACAGGAGATCTCATATCCTGCTGCCGTTTATAAGGTGGAAGAATTTGTTCAGCAAATCAACGAACAACTGGAAAAAGAAAATAAAGTGACTTTAGATGCTTTGGGAAATTTTTCTGTTTCTTCTGAAGGAAATTTAACATTTGAACCTTTAAAAGCAACTAATTTTCTTTCGGAAGCTTTTGGTTTAAGTACTATTCCTGCTTCTGCGATCAAGCGGGAAGTTTATAAGAAACAGGTTCAGGAACTCGAGGAGAAAGTACCTTTTCTTTTTACTCCGGAAAGAAGAAAAAGCAGGCCATATTTGAAATATGTTGCCATAGGATTAATAGCTTTAGGCCTTGCCGGGTTTACCGGTTTGAATATTTACAGCAATCAGGTAAGCCAGCATAATGTTGCTGAACAACAGGCTGCCGAATCTCAATTACAACAACAAATTCAACAGGCTACATTCGTTATAGATAATCCACTTCCGGAGATCACCTTTAAAGTGACCAAACAACTTGGAGATTATCACATCGTTGCAGGGGCTTTCCGTGTGGAAGAAAACGCCCACCAAAAAGTAACCGAGTTAAGGACTGAAGGTTTTAAAGCCCGATATATTGGCGAAAATAAATTCGGACTTCATCAGGTGGTTTATGGTAGTTTCCAAACCAGACCGGAGGCCATGGTTATGTTGAGAAAAGCCAAAAAATCGAATGAAGGAGCCTGGATGCTTATCCAGGAATTTTAATACTTCAATAACTTGTAAACAGCCGGATTGGCTTGTACCTTTGCCAGAAAATTGGCAGAATGCAATCAAGAACTCCCAGCGATTCCCGTACTACTCTTACAGACCTTGTTTTACCTAGTGAAACCAATCCGCTTAATAATTTATTCGGTGGGGAACTCTTGGCAAGAATGGATCGTGCAGCGAGTATTGCCGCAAGAAGGCATAGCCGCAGGATCGTAGTGACCGCCTCTGTAAATCACGTTGCGTTTAACAAAGCCATTCCTTTAGGAAGCGTAGTTACTGTAGAAGCGGCAGTTTCCCGCGCCTTTAAAAGCTCTATGGAAATCTTTATAGATGTTTGGGTGGAAGACCGCGAAAGCGGAAAACGATCTAAAGCCAACGAAGCCATTTATACGTTTGTTGCGGTAGATGAAACCGGATCGCCTGTAAATGTTCCAGCTTTGGATCCTGAAACAGACCTTGAAAAAGAACGTTTCGAGGCTGCCTTAAGAAGAAAACAGCTAAGTTTGGTTCTTGCGGGAAAAATGCAGCCAAAAGATGCAACCGAGCTGAAAGCGTTGTTTAAGGATTAAATCCTTCTCCTTTATCCCATCAACTTATAAAATCAGGAATTAGTCCTGGTTAAGGTTTTTCATCCACAAATTACATCCGCAAGATCCAATCTGAAGGATCCAGTTTATCCATGTTTTTATAGATAAGGAAATAAAGTGTTGTTTTACCTGAACTGCTGCTGGTAGCAACTTCTCCTATATCCTGACCCAAAGAAACAACATCTCCCTTATTAACATAAACCCTGGAAAGGTTGTTATAAATGGTAAGATAATCTCCGTGCCTTACCATTACGGCTTTATTTGCACCTTTTACGGCCTGGACCTCACTTACTGTTCCTCCAAAAACCGCCCTTGCTTTTCCACCTTTATCGGTTTCAATACGCACGCCGTTGCTGTTTATACTTATAGATTTCACAACCGGGTGCGGCTGAGTTCCAAATCTGGTAGTCACAACACCAGATCGAACCGGCCATGGCAGTTTCCCTTTATTGCTTGCAAAATTTGCCGCAAGCGCTTTTGCTTCGGGGGTTAATTCATAAACATCCCGGGAGGTGGAACCGCTTTCCTTATTGGCAGCAGCGATAGAAGCCCTTATTATTTCATCAATTTGTTTATCTATCGCGCTAATTTCCTGCTGTTTCTTCTTGATTTGCGATGCAAACTGACCCTCCTTTTGTCTGATACTTTTTATAAGAACCTGCTGAGATTGTCGGTTTTTCCCCAATTGTGCCCGGGTTTCCCTATTTTCAGCAATTAAGATATCCTTTGTTTTTTTCTGCTTGATCAAACTTGCGTTCAGCTCCTGCATTTCTACTGTACGCAGCTTTATTTCGTCTCCTTGCTGTTTTCTGTAGTTCGCGTACTGTTTCATGTATTGAAGCCTCTTATAGGCTTGTAAGAAGCTTTCAGAAGACAATAAAAACATCACCCTGCTTTGCTGAGATTTACTTTTAAAGGATTTTTCGATCATTTGAGCATAATCTTCCTTTAATTTCTCCAGTTCCTTCCGTAGACTCTGAATTTTGTTGGTGTTCGAATTGATATCGCGGGTGAGCAAATTCGCCTGTTGGTTGGTAACCTTTATCAAATTTTCTGTAGTTCTTATTTGGCGGTCCAGGTCCTCCACTTCGGTTAAAACAGATTTTTCCTTGTTTTTATTTGAAGTTCTTAAACTGTTGATCCTTTGAATTTCTTCCCGAAGTTCCAGGCGGCGTTCTTCCAAATCCTCACGACTGGTTTGCGAATACACTGAAAAATTTCCTGCATAGAAAACAACCAGGAGAAATAAGAGCGGGATACTGTTTTTGAACCTCATTATTCTATAGCGATTTCATCATAACCTGAAGGAATTTCAAAAGGGAAACTCACCGGGTCGTTAAAAGTTACCGATTTAAAGGAGATCTCTATCTGGGTGCCACTTCCCTGGCTATTGGCCACGATCCTTATCTCCTCCGGGATAGTTCTTCCACTCACCCTTTGGTATTTTGGATAGGTAACGGTCACGTTTCTATTTTCCTTCTCCTGGGATAATTGCTGGGCGATTGCCTTAAAACTTTTGGAATCAAGCAGAAAAATTTTCTTGATGATTCCCAATTCCAATGATGGAACCAATTGATATCCCTGAATGGATTCAGTTAATTTATAACGGTCTGACCTTAGATCATATATGGCTTGTCCGGTCAACAAATTCTGCAATTTATCAAAGTCCAAAGGAGTTCCCAGCCACTTGCTAAGCAATCTGTAATCTCCGTCAAAATAGGTTTTGCTTATCTTTTCGTAGTAACTCACCCTATCCCTGGTAATAATAGCCTTTGCCAATGGAATTCCGAGTAATTGGGCGCTCATCCAGATCACACTGTCTTTTTGCATTCTAAAACTCACGGTAACCGATTGTGAACGGTCTTCATCCTGATATTTCAGGCGTAAACGGCTGTTCATGGTTTTAAAATCGGCTTCGTTGCTATAGTGCATTGCAACAACTTTTGCAGTTGCTGCATCTTCAATTTCAACAGGTTCTTTCCTGCTCTTACAGGAAATAATCAATAAACATATACTCAGTAGGGTGAATGCTTTCTTATACATTTAATTCTGACTTTTTTTAATTTGTGTGGCCTTCTCGTTGAATTCTTTCGCTTTTTCAGCGTTTCCAAGTCCGGTGTAGGTAATGGACAATTGATCATAGAACTCGGCGGTCATTATTTGATCGTCTATTAAATAATCAAGGCCAAATGTAAGTATTTCCGCTGCTTCTGTAAATTCCTTTTTCTTATTTAACGCAGCACCCTGAATGAGGTACAGGATTGGTTGGGCAGGGAAAATTTCTATGGCCTTTTCACTTAATTTTAAGGCATTATCCAGTTTAGAAAGATCCAGTTGCAATAGCAGTGTATTCCGCAAAAGGTCAAAATTGTCAAGGTTTTTTTCAATTCCCAGTTCAAAATACCCGAGCGCTTTTTCCTTCTGGTCTTTTTTAAGATAATATTCCCCAAATCTCTGATAGATCTCCGGACTGCTTTCAGATTCTGAAAACATTTCCGCGACTTCCAGTAATTCATCTTCATAGGAAGGATTTTCATTTACAAACAGCAAAAAATCATTCAAAACCTTAAACTTCGACTCGGGATCAATTTCTTCAGCTTCCAGGATAAGTTTCATGGAATTCAGAGCTGCCTCTGTTTCTCCTGAATCCAGATGAAATTTATACAGGGCCAGGTGAACCACTTTTGAAGTAGGAAAGATTTTCTCCATATTTTTAGCGGTTTCAAAAGCCTCTTCCTGCATATCCTGTTCACTGTAAACAAATATCAGGTTGAGATAATTCCTTTCATTCTCAGGATTAAGTTTTATGGCATCCAGTAAAACCTGAATTTGCGCCGGAGTATTTTCGGTAAGTGCATAAATTTGCTGTCTAAGACCCGTTCTGTATTCCGTTAAACCAAGTTCAGAATCCAATTTATCCAGCAAGCTTAATAAGGCATCATACTGTTTGCTTTCAAATAAAAGATCGGCCAGATTTTCATTGTATTTTGAATTAAAGGGTAGCAATTTTTGAGCTATCAAAATAGCCTGTTCATAATCTTTATTATAATAAAAAGCATCCATCAATTCTACCAAAACCCATTCCTGGTTGGGTTGTAATCTATTGGCTTTTTGCAAACTGGAAATCGCCTGTTCGTACTTTTCAAGTGCATTGTAATTCTTTCCAAGCTCAAAATGAACCACCGCATTCTCAGGTTGCAAGCTTTCACATTTTTGAAGTGCAACAATCGCCTTTTCGTAATTCTCGATTGCTTTTTGCTTTAAGGCTTCAAAAAAATATTCCTGAAATTCGTCGGTTACAGTTCCCAGATCATCTACATTAACCTCCTGAGCGGGAATTTCAATCTCCTGCGCAATTGCTTCTGAAGAAAATAAAATCCCCAATAACATCAGTAAAACTATGTAGCTCTTATTTTTCACTTTTTTCCATTATTAACGCTCAACCAGGGGAACCGAAAGGTGGTTATTTATTCCAAAACAGAATAATCTCCAATGCTAATACTGGTGAAATCACCATTAAATTTAGCAAAACTCCCAATCATGGCATTGTCCAGGTTTGCATTTTTTATTTCAGAAAAATTCTGAATTAAACTGTTTTTTATAGTGGAATTTTTTACCAGACAACCATCTCCAATAGAAACATTTGGACCGATTTTCGCATTTTCCAACACCACATTTTCGCCTATGAAACAAGGTTCCGTAATTTCAGAATTTGTGATCTTAACAGAATCTGATATCAGCTTTTCACCGTCCTGATGCAAAAATTTCAATATCCTTCCGTTGGTTTCTACTGTAACATCTTTATTTCCGCAGTCCATCCATTCGTCTACCTTTCCGGGAACAAAAATCAAGCCTTTTTGCTTCATCGCCTCAATTCCGTCATTGATCTGGTATTCCCCGCCACGAATTATATTTTCATCCAAAACGGTTTGTAATTCCTTCTTTAGCACTGCAACATCTTTAAAATAATAAATTCCTATCACAGCAAGATCTGAAACAAATTCTTCCGGTTTTTCAACAAGATCTGTGATTTGGTTTTTTTCATTTAGTTTCACCACTCCAAAGGCATTCGGATTTTCCACCTGTTTCACCCAAATAACGCTATCGGCATCTTTATCGAGCGTGAAATCTGCTTTAAAAAGTGTATCGGCATATGCGATTACCGCGGGACCTTCCAGGGAGTCCTTGGCACACATGATCGCGTGACCGGTTCCCAAAGGCTTATCCTGATAATAAATACTGGCTTTTGCGCCAAGACTTTCTGCGATCCTGATGAGATCTTTTTCTACTTTTTCGCCAAAATCGACTCCAATAATAAATGCGACTTCCTCAATTTTTTCATCCAGTACTTTTGCGATATCTTCCACCAAACGATGAACGATAGGCTTTCCGGCTATAGGAATTAAAGGTTTTGGAACAGTTAAGGTATGAGGGCGAAGTCGTGAACCACGACCTGCCATAGGTACAATTATTTTCATTTAAATTAGATTTGAGATGTGAGAAATGAGATTTTAGAAATATCCTTCAGGTATTAGGGTGATGACAATTTTTTGACTCAAACTTATTTAATAATTTATGTGTCAATTTAATGTCTATTATCTATATTCTTTCTTCTGTTTTTTATATTATTGGTTAATAAATTAATTATTTAGTTCCGGTACTCCCGAAACCGCCGGCTCCTCTTTCGGTTTCTCCAAGTTCTTCGACTTGTTTCCACTCTGCCCGTTCGTGTTTTGAAATCACCAATTGTGCCACCCGTTCCCCATTTTCAATGGTGAAATTTTCGTTGGACAGATTTACCAGGATAACGCCAATTTCTCCCCTGTAATCTGCATCTATGGTTCCCGGGGAATTAAGCACTGTTATTCCTTTTTTTGCAGCAAGTCCGCTTCGGGGCCTTACCTGAGCTTCATAACCCAAAGGTAATTCAATAAACAAACCGGTTTTCACGATACTGCGCTCCAATGGTTTTAACGTAATTGCTTCTGAAATATTGGCTCTCAAATCCATTCCTGCCGAGGCTTCTGTCTCGTAATGTGGTAATTTATGAGAAGACTTATTGATTATTTTAATTGTCATTTGTTATATATTAAGCGTTTAACGGTCTCTTTTTCCTGAATAAAAATCAAAGTTATAAAAGCTATCCATAAACCTATTCCTATAAAATAATTATTCCTGAAAAGATAAAAAGATATAGCAGAGAAAGCGATCGAGACAAATAGATACAAACCTATTTTTTTTAGATTGTACGGTATTGGATAATATTTTTGACCAAAATAGTAGGATAACAACATCATCGTTCCATAAGCAGCTACTGTTGCAATTGCCGATCCCATATAACTCATTGTTGGAATCAAAATAAAGTTTAATGAAAGGGTAATGAGTGCACCTCCAAGAGAAATATAAGCTCCAAATTTAGTTCGATCTGTAATTTTATACCAAACAGATAAATTGTGATAAATCCCTAAACAAAAATTGGCCAATAGGATCAAAGGCACCACTTTCAGGGCTTCCCAATAATCACTATCCCTAATTAACAGCACTTTTAAAGGATCTAAGAAAACCACGACGGTTACAAGAATTACAGATCCAAATGCCACGAAATACCGGGTGATAAGAGCATAAGTTTCCGGAGCGCTTTTTTCTTCGGCATGACTAAAGAAAAATGGCTCTATCCCCATCCTGAAAGCAGTTGCAAAAAGGGTCATGAAGATAGCGAGTTTATAACAGGCGGCATAGGCTCCAACCGCTGCTTCCGCAATATTTTCAGGTAATAACCAATCCAGCAAAATGCGGTCAAAAGTTTCATTGATCGCAAAAGCAATTCCCGCAAATAAAACCGGGTACGAATATCGAAGCATTTGTTTCCAAAGTGCAGTACTGAATGAATATTTTATTTTTACATAAAAAGGCAGAATCATTAACAAGCTTATACTGCTTGCAATAACCATGGAAATGAAAATATAGGATATTTCAAAATCGGGAACATAGAGGATATCAAAAATTCCGTAAGGACTTCCTGTTGCCAGCCGGGGTAAAAACACCAGAAAAAATACGTTTAATCCAAGGTTTACGGCAACATTCAGAATTTTAATAATGGCATATTTCGTTGGTTTTTCCTTCGCCCGAAGCCATGCAAACGGAATGATCACCAGGGCATCCAAGCCCAGAACATACAATGTATAAATAATATAATCTTCCCTTATCCCGGCTAAATCAGCCAATTGTCCTGAAAAAGAATAGGCAAGGATAAAAAACAATATAGAAGAAAAAATCAGGGATAAGGCTGCCGTAGATATCACCAATGCCTTATTTGTTTCTTTATGGAAAAACCGGAAAAAAGCTGTTTCCATTCCATAGGCAAGAATTACATTAAATAAAACAATCCAGGAGAAAATAATGGAAATCTCCCCATATTCCTTTACGGGGAGAATCTCTGTATATAGTGGAACCAGCAAAAAACTTAGCATTCGTGGCAAGACCGTTGCCAGACCATAGATAAATGTTTGCTGAAAAAGGTTTTTTAAGCTGCTCAACAGGGGGTTTTGTTTAAGGTATAAATATCTTAATTAATCGGTTAATTCTGGCCTGTAGATCAGCTTAATTTGAAAGGACTATTCTTTTGAACCTTCTTTTATTCCCGAAATTTTATAATATTTCTTTTTATTATTATCCGTAAATACTATTACAGCCTCATCTTCCTTTACCTCAAATGGAACTTTAACGGGCATCTGCGGCATTTTGTTAGCATATTCTTCCGTTGGATCCGAACTCATGATAAGATCTTGCTTTCCTGTATTAAAATGAGCGTTATAAATACTTGTATTCTCTGGATCTTGTTGCAGTGCCGACTTCATTCCGCGGAAATATACGCTGTCAAGACTAATCCTGTTGGGCTGAATAGCTTTTACAGGAATAAAGAGCTGTAACGAATTGGTGGTTGAAGTAAAATAAGGTTGATCGAATTGAGCTGGCGATCGCTCCTGAAGTTCTTTATTGCTTGCACAACTGCTTAATAAAACTGCAGCAAGAACGGTACTAAATACGAGGTAGAAATATTTCATAATTAAATTTTTATAAGAGTTAATGCATCTAAAACAAAATGAATGCCAAAAGAAAACCCCGGCACTTCTGCAGGGGTTTTCGGTATAATTTATACTTCAATTTTCTAATTGTAAGCTACGTCTAATTGTTCAACGCTTCCGAATTTAAAAATTTGACTCCACTATCGCCGCGTCTAATTGTTCAACGCCTCCGAATTTGAAAAATTTGACTCCGCTATCGCTACGTCTAATTGTTCAACGCTTCCGAATTTGAAAATTTGACTCCGCTATCGCTGCGTCTAATTGTTCAACGCTTCCGAATTTGAAAAATTTGACTCCGCTATCGCTGCGTCTAATTGTTCAACGCTTCCGCTCCACCAACAATTTCTAAAATTTCATTGGTAATGGAAGCCTGACGGGCCTTATTGTACGATAATTTAAGGGAATCCCTTAATTCGGTAGCATTATCTGTAGCCTTATGCATTGCTGTCATACGCGCTCCATGCTCGGATGCCTGGGAATCACTCATCGCCTTAAAAAGTTGCATTTTCAAAGATTTTGGAATCAAATCCCTCACGATATCCACTTTTGATGGTTCATAAATATAGTCCAGGGTGACATTTTTATCCGTAGCAAATTTCTCGATAGGTAAAAATTGCTCCTTGGTTATAATTTGAGTCGCAGCATTTTTGAATTGATTGTAAACAAAAACGATCTCATCATATTTTCCATTCAAAAACAATTCCATCAATTCTTCTGCGATTACAGCAACATGCTCATAATCCAAATTATCGTAGATGGCATTGTTGGTTTCAGAAATAGTGAAACCTTTTTTCAATACATCGCTTGCCTTTTTACCAATAGTGTATAGGCTCACATTTTTATCGCTGTATTTTTCAGCAGTGATTTGTCTAACACCCTTTACAATATTATTATTGAATGCTCCAGCCAGACCACGATTTGAGGAAATAGCGACAATCAGCACGTTTTTTACCTCACGGTGCTCCGCATACTTACTGCTGGTATCATCATCCAGGGTTGCGCTTAAACTTTGAAGCAGTTCTGTTAACTTTTCAGAATAAGGACGCATTTGGGTAATGGAATCCTGGGCCTTGCTCAACTTTGCGGCCGACACCATTTTCATAGCGCTGGTGATTTTCATCGTTGATGAAACCGATGTTATCCTGCTGCGTAATTCTTTTAAGTTTGCCATTTTTTATAGAATTGAGTATTAAGCACCAGCTTTAAAACCGTTGCTCAATACTTTATAAATCCATTTTTAAATACAAGCCAAGGTTCCTGAAAACCCGGTTATTTATACTCAATACTAGTTCTTGAATTTTGCTGAAAGCTCTTTTGCCGCATTGGTAAGAGTTTCTGTGATCTCGTCTGTCCATTTTCCAGATTTGATAGCATCCAGAACATCACGATGTTTCACGTTCAAATATTCCAGGTAATCTCTTTCAAAATCCTTGATTTTTTCAACCGGTACGCTTCTAAGAAGGTTTTTTGCTCCTGCAAAAATTATCGCAACCTGATCCTCTACTGCATAAGGGTCATTTTCAGCCTGCTTTAAAATCTCAACGTTACGCTTACCTCTTTCAATAACATTCATCGTTGCAGCATCCAGATCAGATCCGAATTTAGCAAATGCTTCCAGTTCACGGTATTGTGCCTGATCCAGTTTAAGGGTACCAGCCACTTTTTTCATAGGCTTAATTTGTGCATTTCCTCCAACTCTTGATACAGAAATTCCCACATCGATCGCAGGACGAACCCCCGAGTTAAATAAATCTGTAGTTAAGAAAATTTGACCATCGGTAATCGAGATTACGTTGGTTGGTATGTATGCAGAAACGTCGGCAGCCTGAGTTTCAATAATTGGAAGTGCGGTTAATGAGCCTCCTCCTTTTACTTTTCCTTTCATCCAATCCGGAAGATCATTCATTTGCCCTGCAATCTCATCGTTGTCAATTATCTTGGCAGCACGTTCCAATAGTCTGGAGTGCAAAAAGAAAACATCACCAGGATATGCTTCACGTCCCGGAGGACGACGTAATAATAGGGAAACCTCACGGTAAGCTACCGCTTGTTTCGATAAATCATCATATACAATTAGCGCAGGACGGCCGGTATCTCTAAAATATTCCCCGATTGCAGCTCCTGCAAATGGTGCATATACCTGCATTGGAGCAGGATCTGATGCATTTGCAGCAACAATGGTAGTATATGCCAAAGCACCTTTATCCTCCAATACCTTCACAATTCCTGCAACGGTAGAAGCTTTCTGGCCAATGGCAACATAGATACAATACACGGGTTTTCCGGCATCGTAAAATTCTTTCTGATTCAAAATAGTATCGATACAAACAGCGGTTTTTCCTGTTTGACGGTCACCAATTACCAATTCCCTTTGACCTCTTCCAACCGGTACCATCGCATCAATAGCTTTGATTCCCGTTTGCATAGGTTCGGTTACCGGTTGACGGTAGATAACACCCGGAGCTTTACGTTCCAAAGGCATCTCGAAAGTTTCACCTTCAATAGGTCCTTTTCCGTCGATAGGAGTTCCAAGAGTATCTATTACCCTTCCTGAAATTCCTTCCCCAACTTTAATAGAAGCGATACGTTGAGTTCTTTTTGCTATTGAACCTTCCTTTATCTCCTTGGAATGTCCTAAAAGCACTACCCCAACATTATCTTCTTCAAGGTTAAGAACAAGTCCTTCCAAACCGCTTTCAAATTCTACCAATTCCCCATATTGAGCATTGGCTAAACCATAGATACGGGCGATACCATCACCAACGGTAAGCACAGTTCCCACTTCATCTAAAGAAGCTTTTGCTTCAAAACCTGAAAGTTGTTTTTTTAATATTGCTGAAACTTCAGCTGGATTTACTTCGGCCATAATTATTTAGAATAAAATTGGTACGCAACGCGCACCTGTTTTAATTAAATTTTTGAAATATATGAGTTGTTTTTAAACTCCCTTTTCAGGTTACTAAGATTTTTGGCGACACTTGCATTGTATTGCAAATCTCCTATTCTAAGGATAAATCCACCAATAATAGATGGATCCACAATGTTATCTATAGTTGCACCGCTTCCGGTAAGTTCTTTTGCCTTATTCAGTATTTTTTCCTCCAGTGCTGCATCCAATGGAATTGCAGTTGTTACGGTTGCCACCTGAATGTGGTTCATCTCATTATACAATAAAGTATATTTTTGAGCAACTGCCTTTAAAATAGCGATCCGGTTATTTTCTATAAGAATATCAAAAGCACCCAATGTAACAGCATGGGCATCACTAAAGATCTCCTTTAAAACATTCTTTTTTATGCCACCTTTAATCACAGGACTTGAAAGTGCATCCTGCAGATCCGCGCTACCAATAATGGTTTTAAAAATCGTTTGCATATCGCTATTGACAACATCTGCGGCATTTTGATCTTTTGCAAGATCCAAAATCGCCTTTGCATATCTTAGAGAAACTCTGGTTCCTTTCATAAGTAGATACTTATTGTTTTTTATTGGTCATAAGTAATTCGCATATCTCCATTGGTACTTGCGTCCAGTTTCGGTAATGCTCATTTTATAATTCTAATTTAGCGTAACATCATCCAACATCGTTTCAACAAGCTTTCGTTGCTTATCCTTATTGGATAATTCTTCACGAATAACTTTTTCAGCGATCTCAATAGACAAACCTGCAACCTGATTTTTGATATCGGCCATTGCAGCATTCTTTTCATTTTGAATAGTAACCTGCGCCTGGGCCACGATACTATTAGCTTTTTCCTGGGCTTCAGCAGAAGCTTCAGAAATAATTTTATCTTTTATTTCCCTGGCTTCTCTTAAAAGTGCATCCCGTTCAACTCTTGCCTCCTTCAACAATTTCTCATTATCGGATTTCAAATTCTGCATTTCCTTTTTTGCATCTTCAGCAGAGGATAATGCGTCATTTATAGAATCTTCACGGCTCTTAATAGCACCAAGAATTGGTTTCCAGGCGAATTTGGCCATAACGAAAATCAATACTAAAAAGACGATGGTTTGCCAAAAAAACAGCCCTATTTCAGGAGTAATTAAATCCATAGTATATTAAATAAAAGTTTAAAACATCATTGTTAAAAACCTACTCGCAACCAACCGTTACGAATAGGTTTTAAAATTAATTACCTTAAAACACCAAGCAAAGAGGCAACAACTCCAAAAAGAGCAACCCCTTCCACAAGTGCAGCGGCAATAATCATAGCTGTTTGGATTTTTCCAGAAGCTTCTGGTTGACGGGCAATGGCGTCCATAGCAGAACCCCCAATTTTACCAACACCAACACCAGCTCCTAAAACCGCTAGACCAGCTCCTAAAGCCGAAAGACCTACATACAATAATTCCATAGTAAATAAATTAAATAATTAAAAATAATTAATGATGTTCATGTTCCTCAACTGCCATCCCGATGAACAGGGCAGACAATATTGTGAAAATAAACGCTTGAAGGAATGCTACCAGCAATTCCAAAATTGTTATAAATAATGCAAAAGGAACAGAAATCCCTGCAACTCCGGCATTTTCAAGTATAAATATCAATCCAATTAAACTTAGAATAATAATGTGACCTGCAGTAATATTCGCAAACAAACGAATCATAAGTGCGATTGGCTTAATTATTACTCCTGCACCTTCAACAATTGCAAGAATTGGCTTTACCCAGGTAGGAATACCCGGCATCCAGAAGATGTGTTTCCAGTAAGCTTTATTTCCGTTAATTAGGATAATGGCTAGTGTAAACAATCCAAGAGAAACCGTAACTGCTATATTTCCGGTAACGTTTGCTGCTCCAGGTAAAAGACCTAACAAGTTAGTGATCCAAATAAAGAAGAATATTGTCAGCAAATATGGCATAAACTTCATGTACTTCTTTTCACCTATTTGAGGGATAGCTATTTCATCTCTTACGAATAAAATAAGGGCTTCCAAAGCATTATTAAATCCTGAAGGAGCTTTGGTGTTTTTTTTATGGTAATTAGCAAGAGACACGAAAAAGATCAACATCAATATAACCGTGAGAAACATTGCCGCCACATTCTTGGTGATTGAAAAATCCCAGGGAGTAATAGCATTCACAGGGTGTTTCTCCTCATCAAATTTAACTGTCTCTGCACCCGTTTCGAGTTGATAGATATCCTCGTGATAATTTACAAACCGCATTCCGTCTTTCTCAACAATATTTTGTCCTTCAGTATCGTGATGAAATTCGCTGGACATGAAAGTCACAAGTCCATTGTCTGTATAAAGTATAACAGGTAAAGGAAGGGTAAAGGAATTCTCACCTTCTCCAAAAAAATGCCAACCATGGGAATCACCTATGTGGTGCATGATCATATCAGTGGCGTTAAATTCCTTTGCAACTTCCTCAACAGATGCCTCTTCCTGAGAAAAAGCAAGCAAAGGAAGAAAGGCCAGTGCATAAATCACTATAATCTTCAAAGATTTTTGTGCTATCATAGTTCTGATAAACTTAATAAATGGGTGCTCAAAATTTCCGTGCAAAGGTATACTTTTAATTTTTATCTAAAAGCTAATAATCCTTTTTTTTGATTCGATTTATGTTTTTTTGATGCCTTTGAAACACACATAATTATTTGGAATTTATTAGCCGAACCGCATAAATAGTTTCAAAGATCAAATAAAGAAAATAGGGGACAAAAAAGGAAAGTAAATTAATAAACGGATTGTTTTCATTATTTATCAGCATAGGGAGTAAAAAGAGAACCGCAGCCAGCATTTTAAAAAGGCTCCCCCCCATAAAGGCAAAACCGGTATTGTCCTTAAAATTTTTGTGTACTAAAACGAGTACTATATAAATGAAGAAAGTTGCTAAAATATGAAAAGAGTAAAGTACCCAGGCACTGTAATAAAATACGATGTCTTCCAAAATAAAATTCATTACCAGGAATTGGGTTACAAATAAAACTATGGAAAATGGAATAAATATTTTTAAAAAATCAAGTAATTTTTGCTTCATATGTAATATTTATTATTTCGACTTCTCTCAATATAAGTGTTTTTTTATTGGTCTCCGGAGCAATTCGCATATCCCTGACCAATGGTAGGCGAGTTCATTTGTATATAAATCAAGTTTCCGATATGCGCATTTATAGTTCTTTTTTAATCTTCCTTGCTCATTTTCATTACCCTTCTTATCACCATGTATAGTGCGATAAACACCCCCAAGAGGCTAACTCCAATTGTAAAGCCCGAAAAATCATTGGGGAATTTTTTATCCAGCCATATTCCAAGCAAAACGCCTGCTGTTATTATAATCCCCATTTGAAAAGCAATGTTTACAAATTCAAGGTATTTATCAAGCGGAGCGTTCGTTTTGTTTTTGTTCATCCTTTTTGATGTTT
>ERZ1284728.18-NODE-18-length-20027-cov-6.905368_pt1 | contig 20027 bp, 19 predicted proteins | sample MGYA00454601_ERZ1284728 | MGnify/ENA primary metagenome ERZ1284728 (study PRJEB36292, sample SAMEA5787382) | metagenome | biome: Arctic soil; feature: perennial spring outflow channel; material: sediment | place: Canada | collected 2017-07-08 | depth 0.05 m ...
TATAAATTCCTGGGAAGTTATCGCAAGAACTATGGAGGAAAAGGAACCGGAGGCTGCCCAAACTCAGGATGTACCCCACCCCATTGTACAAAATGCTGCAGACCCGCTGAAATTTCAAATCTTTCGGAATGACGGTAAACTAATCCGAAGCTTTTATGATGTAAGCGGGTATCTTCAACAAAACGCTCATCGTCCATAAAATATTCCTCCAAAGCAGCGGTAAACCCGAGGCCGCGGTTCCCTGATATAAAAACAGGTCTTTTGGTCTTAATTTGAATTCCGGGTAAAGGTCTCGCGTTCAGAGACCAGAGAATATTTTCGTTTGAAGCGCTAAGGCCACGGTAGTATTCGGTTTTTTGTTTTCGGCCCGCTGTGATCTCCAGCCAGGAATTCTGAAAGCTTAAATAGCTTTCATCCAGTTGAAATTTATCGGTATAACCGTCCTGGTAAAGTCCGCCAAGGCCAAGCTCGAGGAAAGATTTTACTCCCAGGTTGTAAGAAGCTTTTCCGCTAATCCATCCGGAAAAATTAGTGAGCTCGTCAATTCTTCCACGCTGATTGCTATGCAGCCAGAAAGGTGATTCGTCTTCGGTGTATATAAAGCCGGAAGCATTGATTTCTGCAGAATAATTAAAATTCTGGGCAATGCTTTCTGTAGTAAAAATAAATAAGAAAACTAAAGTAAAGATCGATCTCATAGGTAGTGGGTTAAAGGTCCATCAAAGATGCTTAAAATGAATTAAAATTCTGTAATTTTACTGCTCAAAATTTCCGAAATGATCTCTTTTTTTCAGAAAAAAACTTTCTTCGTCGATCTTTTAGAGGGTTTCACCGATTTTCATAATCATTTATTACCCGGTATAGACGATGGCGCTGCTAATCCGGAAGCCTCCCTGGAGATGATTGAAAAATTCAGAAAATTCGGGGTGAAGCGTTTTGTATGCACTCCGCATGTAATGGGGGAATACTATCCAAATACCAGGGAAACTATTGGGAATGCCCTGGAAAAATTAAAATCGGTTCTACCTTCGGAAATCGAAATTTCTGCAGCCGGGGAATATATGATGGACCAGCATTTAATGGACAGCCTGGAGGAGGGAGAGAAAATGCTCCCCATCACCGGAAACAATGTGCTTGTTGAAATGTCATACTTTCAGGCTCCTATAAATTTAAAGGAGATTCTTTTTAAGATCCTAACCAGCGGTCACAAACCTATCCTGGCACATCCTGAGCGTTATGCTTATTACCACTCAAAAAATCTGGAAAAATATAAAGACCTCAAGGGTCGGGGATGTAGCTTTCAAATGAATATGCTCTCCCTTACCCCACATTATGGTTCGGGAATGCAAAAAGCAGCAAACCAACTCCTGGATGCTGGCATGATAGACTTCATTAGCAGCGACGCCCACCGTTTGGAACACCTGGAGAAACTTGAGAAGATCAAACTAAATAAAAAACAGGTTCAATTAATTGAACCTGTTATAGAAAAAAGCAAAGCTTTATTTAATTAAGATCTCATTCCCCTCATCCAGCGTTTCCATCTGCTTTCTTTATCGGTTCCATACCCATAGCCGTAACCATAGGAATAACCATATTTAGCTCCATAAGAGAATTTAGAATAATCGATATCGTTAAGCACAACTGCCACTCCTTTAAGTTTTCCCTGGCTTTTTAATTCTTTCGGGAAATCCAGAAGTTTCTTATCGGTATGCTCTGCCCGCACGATGTAAAGGGTAGTATCTGCCAACGGACTAATTAAAAGCGTGTCGGTAACTATCATCGTTGGCGCGGTATCCACGATCACAAAATCATAAAGCTCACTGGCCCTTTTTAACAGATCTCCCATCCTGTCACTCATAAAAAGCTCTGCCGGGTTAGGAGGTATCGCTCCGGACATAATAATATCTACCGCAATATCATTCTTATTGGTAGGAACAATAATGTCTTCCATGCCTACTTCATAATTGTGCAGATAATCAGACAGGCCTTTATCTTCCACTGTCCTGTCTGAATACTTATGCAGTTTAGGATTACGAATATCTGCTCCAATTAATAGCACCTTTTTATTGGTGGTTGAAAGCGTACGCGCCAGGTTGGTAGAAACAAAGGTCTTACCTTCCCCTTTAATGGTAGAGGTTACAAAAATAATCTCTCCCCGCTCCTTGCCTTTATTCTGAATTAAATAGGCCAGGTTCGTCCTTAGAATTCTGAAAGCTTCCGCCAGTGGGGAGCGGTCATTAACCCCTATAAGTTCGTTCTGATCTGATTTAATTCTTTGCAGCTCACCAAGAAAAGGAATAGTTTTGGTTAAAGGCTGAAGATCTCCCTTATGATGCACTTTGGTATCTAGGAAATTCTTGATAAAGATGATTAAGATAGGGATGATCAAACCGATTACAAATCCACCAATAAGAATCAACCAGGGTTTCGGATCTACGGGTTCCTTGATTGTGTAAGCAGGATCCACAACCCTTGCTACAGAAGCAGTAGCCGCGAAGCTGATAGCCGCCTCTTCCCTGCGCTGCAATAGGAATAAATACAACTGCTCCTTGATCTGCTGTTGTCTTTCAATACTGCGCATCCCTTTTTCCAGTCCGGGGAAGGCACTAAATTGACCCTGGGCCCTGTTTTCCCGTTGATTAAGTTCATTAATTTGAACATTAATTGCACGGCGGGTGCTCTGTATGTTTTCAAACAAATTGTTACGTAAGGAGTCAAGTTGTTCGCTTAAAGTTTGTACTACCGGGTTCTCGGAAGTAGCATTTCTTAAATAAAGATTTCTTTCCATTACCAGGGAATTGTAGGCATTCGTAAGGCCTGAGATTCCTCCTTCGCTTATACCGGCCTCCGGTAATAATTCATAATCTCCTTGATTTCTTAAAACCTTTTCTACTGAAGCGATTAAAGCCAGCTGGGTTTCAAGGTTAAAGATTTCCTGCTCTGCAGCTGTATATTGTGATTGATACATACTAGCTGTACCGGAAACATCCATCATTCGGTTTTCCCGTTTAAAATCGGCAATCCCGCCTTCCACCGAATCGAGTTCTGTGGTGATCATCTCCAGCCGGTCCTGGATGAATTTTGTAGTATTCTCAGCGACCTCCTGTTTATCCTTTACTCCTTCCTCATTAAATCTTTCCATCAGTTTATTCAGAAAGTCTTCAGATTTTTTTTCCGATTCCTGAACTATTGAGAGCACAAGCATATCTCTCGCCTGCCCTTTTTTAGTGATCTGTAATCCTGCGGCATATTGCCTGGCAACTGCCGGAACTGGAGAAATCTTAATATTTACCGTATTGCTATTTTTAAAAGCTCCTTCTTCATTTCCGGAACGAGGTAAAATAGTAAATTGAATGCCATCAAAATTTATCACCTCCCCAATTTTGTGGTTCTTATTATAAGACCTGGCTTCTTCAACTAATCTATATTCAGTGTCTGAAACGGGAGTTACAAAAAGTTTGGCAGCCAGATTATTCACTAAACTGTCGGGAGTTATAAATTCAATTATTACCGGACTACTCTTATATGCTTCTACGGTAATTACATTTCCTTCAATATAATAAGCAATATTATGATCCAGTTCATCAACCACACTCTCGATCAGACTTTTTGATCTAAGCTTTTCTATTTGATTATCCAGGCCATCGTTATTTAAGGAGAGGATAGAACCGCCGCCGGATCCCATAGCACTTAGCGCTGTTTTTTCTTGATCATCTACAATAACCAAAGTAGCCACGGTACGATACTTCGGTATCGTATAGCGATTGTAGAGATAAGCGACCAGACCACCAATAAGCAGTCCGAGAACAATCCATCTCCAATGGGTCAGATATTTGAATATTTCGGCCTTGAGATCAAAATTTGATTCCTCTCTCTCTTCTGTGAAGTCGTTGAGTTCTTCCATAAATTTAGAGACCGTTGATTAGCAGATACAAACTTATAATCGTGGTGCCTACCGATATTATTCCCTGGTAACTGGTGAAAAACCCAGCCGATTTTACAGTTCTATATGTAGGTTCTACGTAAACAATATCGTTTTGTTTTAAATAATAATAAGGGTTTTTAAAAACATCATGAGCATTTGTGAGGTCTACCCTCCCATAAGATTTCACTCCATTGGTTTCTCTAATAACCAGAATATTCTGTCGCTTTCCATCGTAAGAAATATCACCAACCTCAGCGATTAACTCCGGTACGGTAATTCTCCCGTCACTCACCTCTACTCTAGTTGCACCGGCTTCCCCTAAAACGGTAACCTTAAAATTCATGATTCTAACATCAACTACCGCATCGGTTACAAAATTTCGAATTTTATTTTGTAGATCCTCTTGAATTTCACTTCGTTTTTTCCCTGCGACCTCTACAGCTCCCAAAACCGGAAATTGTATATTACCTTCAGGATCAACCAGATAACCGGATAAAGACGAACTTTGGCCGCCTCCTCCTTGCTGCCCCTGAGTAGTGGGTTGGAATGGTTTTACTACCTCCTCGTTTAGTGAGGACACATTTATTCTCAAAACATCATTCGTCTCTATAACGGGTTCATAGTCCATAATATTTTCATAGCCTTCCAGCTCTTCAATATCATGAAAATAAACGATCTCCTTTTTGGTGGAACAACTAAAGATTAAAAAACTAACTAATAAAAGCAGTGGGTATTTTTTCATATAATCTGGGGTAGAATTTTTTATTTGCTAATTATTCTTTCTTCTTTCTTATCCAAACGTTCAAAAGAGGAATTATTGCTTTTGAACTCCGGGATGAGATCCTTAAGCTTCTGAACCACCTTATCTGCTTTTAATTTATTGGCAGAAGCGATGATCTCATCAACCTTCCCGCTTATCAGTTCATAATCACGTACAACTTCCTGTCCTATCATAATTTTCTTATGGTGAGTAGGTAGGGTTTTGCATTCGTCATTCAGCAATTCTTCATAAAGCTTTTCTCCCGGCCTTAGCCCGGTGATCCTGATTTTAATATTTTTATTGGGATCATAACCGGCAAGTTTGATCATCTTTATAGCCAGATCCATGATCTTTACCGGCTCTCCCATATCAAAAATAAAGATCTCCCCGCCTTTTCCCATGGTCCCGGCTTCCAGCACAAGCTGACAGGCTTCAGGAATGGTCATGAAATATCTGATAATATCGGGATGAGTTATGGTGACCGGACCACCCTTCTCGATTTGCTTCTTGAATAAAGGAACAACCGATCCATTTGACCCTAGCACATTACCAAAACGGGTTGTGATGAATTTAGTTGGATTTGGATTGGTTTCCAACTGACTGTGGAACAACGACTGTACATACATCTCTGCTGTGCGCTTAGAAGCTCCCATAACATTGCTGGGATTAACAGCCTTATCGGTAGAAATCATTACAAAATGCCCTACTTTATATTTAATCGATAAGTCAGCCAGGTTTTTAGTGCCAGCAATATTTACAAACACGGCCTCATGTGGATTGTCTTCCATCAATGGGACGTGCTTATAGGCTGCCGCATGATAAATCACATCAATGTCATTATTTCGGAACATCAACTCCAAACGTCTGATATTTCCAACATCGCAAATAATGAATTTGCAATTAAGATCGGGGAATCTGCTCTCAATATCCAGCTTTAAATTGTGCAAAGGAGTTTCGGCCTGATCCAGTATTATAAGGCGTTTTGGACTATAACCTGCCACCTGCCTAACGATCTCACTTCCTATAGAACCGGCTCCTCCGGTTACCAGAATAGTTTTTCCGGTTAATTGATCAATCTTATTCTGAATATCCAGCTTGATAGGTTCCCGCTCCAGTAGATCTTCAATCTGCAGCGATTTCACCTTTTGTGCTATAGGTTCGCCTTCGCCCCAGGTAGAAACAATAGGGGCATTATAAACTTTTATCCCATGCTCCAAACAATCTTCAACAATTCCGAATTTTTCCTCCGCGCTTAAATTATGCTCCGATAAGATTACGGCTCCAGCCTCCAGGGATTCAATGGCTTTATGAACTTTTCCATTTTGACTAACCACAGGCTTATCAAGCAAACGTATTCGTTTGTTCAACTTTTCCTGGGTCAAAAATCCCACTACTTTAAACCTTCTTGGATTTTCAATATCCAGGGCCCCTGCCACCGAAATAGCATTCTCATCAGCCCCTATGATTACCGCATTGATTAGTTGCTCATTTTTTTGAACTACCTTGAAGTATTCATATACCTGCTTTACCCCTAATCTAAAAAGGAATAACAAGGAGAAGGCTGCACAAAGGTTTATCAATAAACCTCCTATCAAAAAGATCTTTTCTCCTATTACAAAATAAGTGGTATAACTTATAAATACCAGGGTAAAAAATGAGCTCAGCGTAGCCAGTAGAAGCTTGAGGGCATCAATATTCGAGGAATACCGGATAATACCGGCATAGGTTTTAAATATGTAAAAATAAAAGATATGTACCGCAACTATCAATATTCCTTTGTCATAAAAACTCAGGATCGTATAGTATTCAGGAGTAAGATCTACAACGATTAGTACAGTAAATAAGGTGGAGATAGCCACCAAAGCAATATCGATAAGTAGCACCGCCCACCTCGGTAGATACCGCATATTCCGCAGATCTAAAGAACTGTCAGCCCCTGACAGTATACTCTTAAGAACTTTGACAAAATTCCCCTTCATATATTTATTTCTTAAAGCACTCCTTTACTGCCAGGCTAATCCTGTCTCTATCCTCATCGCTAAGGTTTGAACCGGATGGAAGACACAGCCCGTTTTCAAAAAGAGCTTCAGCTACCCCTTTTCCATAAAATGGAGAATCTTTGAATACCGGTTGCATATGCATGGGTTTCCAAAGTGGTCTGCTTTCAATATTATTTTCTTCCAGAAATAAACGCAGCTTTTCCCGGTTTATTCCCCCTGTTTGTTTATCATTAACTTTTATAACACTCAACCAGTGATTGCTAAAATAATCATTATCAGGAACTGAGTGCACTTCTACCCCTTCAATATCATTAAACAAATCTACGTAAAATTCGTGCATTGCTCTTCGAGCGGCAACTCTATCATCCAGAACCAGCATTTGTCCCCTTCCTATTCCGGCAGAAACATTACTCAACCGGTAATTATAACCGATCTCTGAATGCTGATAATGTGGCGCCGCATCTCGGGCCTGGGTCGCAAGAAAAATGGTTCTTTCTTTTGCTTTCTTATTTTTGGTAACCAAAGCTCCTCCTCCGGAGGTGGTTATGATCTTATTTCCGTTAAATGACAAAATTGAAAATTCACCAAAGCTACCGCATTTCTGTCCTTTATAAGAACTTCCCAGGGCTTCAGCACTGTCTTCAATAACCGGAATTCCATAATCTGAAGCCACCTTGTTAATTTCATCAATCTTGTATGGCGTTCCGTATAAATGAACTGCTATAATCGCTTTAGGTTTTTTGCCTTTTTCGATCCGGTCTTTTATTGCTCTTTCCAGTTCATCGGGACAAATATTCAGGGTATCCTCTTCACTATCTATAAAAACAGGAGTAGCTCCCAGGTAAACTATTGGGTTAGCCGAAGCTGCAAAGGTCATACTCTGGCATAACACCTCATCACCCCGTTCCACACCAAGCTGGACCAGGGCCAGATGCAAAGCTGCCGTCCCCGAACTCAAAGCCGCTACCTCACCACTTGTTTCTCCTTTGGAAAATAAATAGTCCTTGATATCTTCTTCAAAACCGTTAACATTGGGACCTAAAGGGGCAACCCAGTTTTTTTCGAAGGCTTCTTGTATAAATTCCAACTCCTTTCCTCCCATATGTGGGGAGGAGAGCCATATTTTTTCGTTACTCATTTGAAAACTTTATAATTTTACCGGGATTCCCAACTACTACCGCGAAATCCGGTATATCTTCTATTATTACGGCACCTGCGCCAATACTCACCCATTTACCTATTTTAATACCCGGAATAACAGAAGCTCCGGCCCCAACCTGGCTGCCTTCTCCTATTTTCACATTTCCGGTAACTACAGCATTTGGTGCAATATGTACAAAATCATCTAAGTGAACATCGTGTTCTACCACGGCCCCTGAATTGATTATACAATGCAAGCCTATAGTAGTATCGGCATTAACAACAGCGCCCGGCATCACTACCGTGCCATCTCCCATTTCTACATTTTCCGATATTACTGCAGAAGAATGGCTAACGGCCTTAGCTATTGCTCCGGTATACTGTCGGGCCACTAATTTCCTTACGGTATTGTCGCCAATTGCCAATATTCCGTGGATTTTCAGAATATTTTCCTGAGGTTCATGAAGAACTTTATATCCCTTGAATTCAGTAATTTCAGGATTGTCATCCAGGATATATTCCGGCTTGATATTCCTTGATTTCAGAATATCAAATATCACTTTTCCATGTCCGCTTGCGCCGTAGATAATCATTTAATTGCGTCCGTTAAAAGCTTCGGTGGTAGCCATATTAGCGGTATTGATACCTTCCGAAATTACTACTTTTTTTATTGTCCTCAATAAGATTTTCAGATCCAACCAAAAAGACTGATTTTCCACATACCAAACATCATATTCAAATTTTCTCGTCCAACTTATGGCATTCCTGCCATTAACCTGGGCCCAGCCCGTAATTCCCGGTTTTACCTCGTGGCGTCTCTGCTGCCTTTCGGTGTAAAGCGCTAAATACTGAGGTAATAAAGGACGCGGACCAATAATGCTCATATCCCCCTTCAAAACATTCAAAAGCTGTGGAATTTCATCAATTGAAGTTTTACGCACAAATTTCCCTATTCCGGTTAAGCGATCGGCATCCGGAAGCAGGTTTCCTTCAGAATCTCTCTCCTCAGTCATAGTTTTAAATTTGATAATTCGGAAGATCTGTCCGTTTTTCCCGGGTCTTTTCTGAAAGAAAAAAGGTTTCCCGTCATTCGCCAAAGCTAATAAAAGCGTGATAGGTATTAATAACGGGCTAAGCACTAATAATGCCGTAAATGCAATAAAGAAGTCAAGAATTGGTTTAATAAAATGCCTGTACATGCTTTGGCCTGAGGTCTGTTTTGCTTGGGGTTGTTTATCGTGCAAAATTAGGACTTTATATATTCCTGCTCTAAGCTTTTATATTCCTTTAACAAAATTTGCCAGAATTCCTTGCGCTCATAGTATTTACATATCTCCTCCCTGCTGTTGGACGCAAGCCTGAGGCGGTAATCCTCATTTTGGGCGAGGAGTTCCATGGCATTAAAAAGAGCTCCTTCATCTTTTACGGGAATTATCATTCCGTTTTTGCCTTCCACTATAATTTCATTACAACCGTTAATATCGCTAACGATCGAGGCTAAGCCCATCGCCCCGGCCTGCATTACCACATTGGGAAAACCTTCTCTATAGCTCGGAAAAGCCAAAACATCAGAAACAGCGAAATAAGGCCTGACATCCGCCTGGTAGCCCGTGATGAAGATCTTTGGATGCTCTGTGATAGTTTTCTTGCTTTCTTCGGAAAGCGGGTCAAGCTCCTCTTCAAAAGGCCCAACCAGTAAAAGAGAAAGCTCCGGTTTTCTTTCCTGTAAACGTTTAAATGCAGCCACCAGTTCGTTGATGCCCTTTTCTGAAACCAAGCGACCAATAAAGATAAAAACCAGATCCTTTTCAGGTAAATTTAATTCTCTGCGGATTTTCATTTTATCTTCTTCAGAAAAATCAGAAGGATTGAAATACGAGGTATCTATCCCATTGGAACTTCCTTTTCCCAGCACCTTGAGTTTCTCCTCCTCAGCAAAGCCTTCCTTCAGGATTATTTCCTTTAATCCTCTGGAGTTAGGATAAACTTTGGTCGCAAGCTTATAGGTCAGTTTTTCCACAAAATCAAGCAGTTTTCTTTTGTTTCCGGTGGTTTCCATTAGAGGCAAACCGGCTACGGTATGAAGTCTAAGAGGTACTCCGGCAAGTTTAGCCGCCAGCATCCCCACAATCCCTGCCTTTGGGGTATGAGTATGCACGATTAATGGCTTTTCCTTTTTGAAATAATTGTAAAGTTTCCACACCGCTTTCGCATCCATCAAAGGAGTTATCGTCCTGGTCATTTCTACCCAAAAAGTGTTCACCTCATTATCCCTTCCATATTTTTCCAGTCTTTCCTTCTCAGCCGAAACAGCCGTTACCTGATAAAACTGATTCATATAGCTAAGCTGGCCTTCCAGGAGTTTCTCAAGGGAAAGTGGGATGGTGGTGATGCGGACGAGTTTTTTTGGCATAATATTAAAGCATCAGATATGTTTCCTTATACCATTTTTGAAAACAGAAGAAAGCCCATACTCTAAAGGTGTTATCCTGTTTTCCTGAAATATGATTTTGAACAAGATTTTGCACAAAATCTTTTTGGAATAAATTCTGGTTTTCTACAAAACTATTTTCAATATACGATTCCAGCTCAGGTTTAAGATAGCCTCTAAGCCAATCTCCAACCGGAACTCCAAAACCTTTTTTGGATTTATTGAGAAATTCCTTCGGAAAATATTCCTTAAAAGCTTCTTTTAATATATGTTTTTTGTCCCAGCCTTTTATTAAATATTCTTCCGGCAGCTGACTTGTAAAATCCCAAAGCTTTCTGTTTAAAAAAGGGGCCCGGGATTCCAGAGAGGTCAACATACTGGTGCGATCTACTTTCACCAACATATCCCCTTCCAGACTTAAGATTTTATCGATATTACGGAAGTCTGTAAGATTTTTAGCTTTATAGTCTACTTTTTTCTTATAAGGCTCAAAGACTTCAGACTTCACCCAATTTTCTTTTAAAATTTTGGAAATATCTTCATCTTGAAAAGCTAATGATATTATATTGTAATAAAAATCACCATCATAATTAATTGCGTTCATCAGCTTTCTCAACTTAAACCGCGTTCCCCGTTTGTCGTCTTTAGTGCTTAGAATAGTGTTTGCGGCCCCTTTTAATTTATTATGAAATGCTTCAGGAACCATAGAGGCGTATTTCTGGTTCATCTTTCCAATATAATACTTATTGTATCCCCCAAAAATTTCATCCCCCCCGTCCCCGGTTAATGCAACTTTCACGTGCTGACTTGTTTTATTTGCTACCAAATATGTGGGTAATGAGGATGAATCTGCAAAAGGCTCATCAAAATTGAGCAATATCTTATCTAAATTTCCTTTCAGATCATCCACAGAAATAATAAACTCATGGTGATTGCTGTTGATAAGTTTCGCTACAGTTCTCGCTTTATCTGATTCATCAAAGGATTTCTTCTCGAAACCAACCGAGAAGGTATCAATTCTCTTTTCCAACTGTTTTGATAAAGCAAGGGAAACCACTGAAGAATCCACCCCGCCGGAAAGAAAAGTACCTATTGGCACATCGGCAACCGACCGGCTCTCCACACTCTCTAAAACCAGATCGTGAGTTAAGGATTTTGCTTCCTGAAAAGGAATTTTAGGATCTATATCAGTACTTTTTTCACTTTGAATAGGAAAGATTTCCATTTTAAAACTATCCGGCTCGACCTCTATAAAGTGATTGGCCTCCAGTTTATACACAGCCTCGTAAATGGAATAAGGCGCGGGAATATAAGTTAACCTGAAATACAGGTTTAAACCATCTTTTGAAATCTGAGGTTTTTCAGGTAACATCTTCACGAAGGATTTCAATTCTGAACCCCAAATTATTTGATCTTCGGTTTTTGTGTAATAAAGCGGCTTTTCCCCAAAGAAATCCCTGGCAATAAAAATTTTGTTTTTGGTTTTATCGTAAATGCTAAAGGCAAACATGCCGTCTAACATCCCAAAACTATCTGGGCCCCATTCTTCATAAGCTTTTAAAATCACCTCGGTATCTGAGGTTGTTTTAAAGTCATAGCCTTTTTTTAAAAGAGTCGCTCTAAGTTCCCGGTAATTGTATATCTCCCCATTAAAAAAAAGGAGAATTTCTCCGGTCTTATTATAAATGGGTTGCTTTCCAGTACCGAGGTCAATAATGGAAAGTCTTCGCATGGCCATAGCTACAGAAACAGAAGAATTAGATTCGGTAAAGAAGCCATCCTGGTCGGGACCGCGATGGATAATTTTATTATTCATCATCTCAAGCTGTCCCCTTAAATCTTCCTGGCTTATTTGCCCTCTTGTAATAAAACCATTAATCCCGCACATAAGTATTTTTTAGAAGCTGTAAATATAAAAGTATAAAGCTTAATTGTCTTTTTATTACATAAATATCCCCTGAGAATAGCACTCCAGGGATAGGATAAAAACAAAAAAATCGACCTAAACCTGAACCAATTTAATGCTCACTTAGTGAGTGATGAACTTTCCCGTTTCACACATATTTAACGATTTATAACCATATTCATTTTTTAAAATATCAAAATGAACCAGCAACTCCTCCAAATCCCTTAGATTCTCTGCCGGGTAATCTCCAAAATTATGCGGATGCCACCATAAATGATAAAATTCTTTAGCTTTTGCAGCCTTGGTCATTTCTTTTTTAATTCGCTTCAGCTTCAATGCATTCAAGCCTTTTTATTAGAATAAGGCCGCAACAATCTACTGGCTTTTTGGGCTAAAGGCTGATTTTCAACCTTAATGCTTTCAGCTAAATTATACGATTTATCAGGAGACCCCATATAAGCATCTCCCGTCCTGAATATCTTATTGACTAAAGAATCACTTTCGGTATCTTTCCAATACCAGCTGGAAGGGTTAGAACGTACATTTTCAATTCCTGACTTTTTACAAACTTCCAGATATTCTATATTAAATTGATTTCTCGGAAAAACCAGCGATTTTAATTCAATTCCAAATTTATCAGCCATTTTAATACACTGCTGAAGGTCGGCTTCAAATGCTTTTACATCCTGGCCTTGCTCCAGACAATAATAATGGGAATAGGTATGGGTCGCTAACTCCTGTCGCGGGCTATCATTTATTTGCTTTATAAGTCCGGGAGCAAAGCAAAGTAACTCTGTGTCTTTAGACTGTATACTATTTCCATACCGGTAAGCTGAAAGAGATTTATTAAAATATTCGGGGTGTATTTCCGGAATATTCGAATTCCATTCCTCCCAATTCTTATTAAACAACATCCCCACCGTAGCCCAGGTACACGATATTTCATATTGCTCAAACAGTCTGAGAATTTCAGGTATTACTCTTCTTGTATTCTGGAAGTATTTCTTTTTATCTCTCCAGTCAACCTTATCAAACACCCCCCAAAGCAGTTCAAAATCCAATGATATTACCAAAGCACCGTTTTCCATAAACCTTTTTTACATAATTAAAATTCCCGTTAAGTTCGAGCCTGCCCACTATCAGGTGGGTGCCTTTGCGAAACGCTAGTGGAGCAAAGGTGTATCGAGAACATTCTGTTCGCTCAACAATCCTGTTGCACAATTTCATAAATCACTCCTCAATACTCCCGAAAGCTTTCGGGATTCCTTACACTCCCGTTCCAGGAAAACCACCTGCCTTTGCTGGAAGGTAGGCTCGAAGTCAACGTCAATACTTTACAACTTTACTAATTTTGACCTCGGCCGCTTGACCCTCCCAATAAATAACGGGACCTAAAGTGAGTTGGCCTTAAGCAAAATGATTAGATCGGTAGGTGGAAAATAGAGGTCAATACAAAATACTGGAACTCACAACCAAGAACAACAACCGAACTCCAAAGGACTTCTCGATACAGTTTTTCATTCCGCTATCGCTTCATAAAAATCACTCGAAGTCAACGGCAACCTATATCATGGACGTACAAAAAAAACGTTGAACCTTGAACGTTAAACCAATCACAAACCCCAACAACAAACAACAAACCCTAAACCATAAACATCCTTTAACCGAAAACTCAGAACTGAGAACTGAGAACTACAAACCCTAAACAACAAACGAACTAAAACCGACAACTCATAACTGAGACCCGACAACCGAAATTCACAAACTAACCAACTCCTTAGCCTCCAGCATTCTTTTCCTCCTCTTCCTCAACTTCACAATCCTATCATATTTCTGCTGTGCCAAATAATAATAGATCACAAAAAACAAAAAATACATCACCATAGATTTTTGACGCATGATAATCCCCAGATTGGACATCACAAAGGTCATTGCAAAAGATGCCATTAAAAATATCACAAAGCTCATTTTTACAAGAGCAGGGGATCTTTTTAAAAATTTTATAAATTTTAGAGATAATATTTTAAAAAACAATAAAAGATAAATTAGATTTTCTACGGAAATGATTATACCTAACATATTTGGAGCATCAACAAATAAAGGCCTAAACCAGAATGTGAAGAGTTTAAATGGCAATGGGTATGAGGCCATATCTACTCCCGAGCCCGCAGACCTAAGGTCTTCAGCATTTTCCGATGATGCAGCCTGAAAATCTTCGATCAAATTTTCCGAATTTTGCAGCCCCATTACCCCCAGTATTTTATCCTGTGCCAGAAATAATACCCCGGTTAAACCTATAAATACCAAAGTCTTTTGCCATAGAGGAATCTTTTCCTTTCCGCTCATGTTACCTAAGACAGCACCAACTGCAACAAACATAAAAACATGAGGTCTGATATAGAATATAATTAAAGAACTTAGAATGAGTAGAAACAACCGTTTTTTTGGTTGAATAATAGCATAGGTGAACATCATTAAACCGAAGAAGATAGGAGCCCCTTTCCCAAGCGAAGCAGTCCAGAAATGCATATTGGGAAAGAACAGTATAAGTGTAAATAAATCTACATTTTTAAAAACTTTTATATCTAAAGGAATTTTTTCCTTAAAAAAAAGATAGGCATAGAAAAAACCAAGGTATCCCAGCCATGCAAAACTGAACATTAACATGTCATAGGAAAAACCTATTTGAAAAAAAGGATATGCCAGGAATTTTATAAAAGTAGTATCAGTTCCAAACAGGTTGAACCATCCTGCTCCATCATAAGTTATTAAATCTTCAAAATAACGGTGGGAATCGGACGGATTATTATAAGCATACCAGGAATAAACTCCGAAGAAAAAGCAATGATAAATGTAGAGAAGATTTAATTTCTTTTTATCAAGAAAAGCATGAGATTTCTCATAAACCCCAAAAAAGACCTGGTTCAGGATAAAAAAAAGAATAAATAAAAAAAAGACTCCTATCATGTTTAAAACAATTCTAAATCTCCCACACTATAGTTCCAGTTTTCAATTTTTAAAAAACTCCTTTTATCTGGATATATTAAAGTTAAAGAGTTGAAAGTTAGTACAGGTCCAAAATTTCCCTCCCTACCGTTAAGCCGTAAAAATTTAGGAGAATAACTTATCAGATGAGCTTTAAATTTATCTTCAAGAACTTTTATTATTCTTTCAATTTCTTTGAAATCGATAGTTTGCTGATCAAAGATACATTCCGCTATCCGTAATTCTTTAAGCCTACCTCTCTTCTTTACATAACACGCTAGGTAATAACCTCTTTCAGCAATAATTTCATAGGCCTGTAAAGGATTTTCCTCATAGCGCCACCTTAACATCACCGCTGTTTTAGGTGTAAATAATTTCGACTCTTTCTCAAAATACTCATTCCATCTGTTACACAACTCATCTATTTCATTATGAGATATACGCTTCGTAATACTATAATTTTTTGATGATTTCTTAAATTTTAAAAAGCCTATAGATGGTTTAAGACCTATATAAATTTTACCGACCTGCTCCCACCCCATTTTAAGGTATCCGGGCCTACTCTTTTCGTTGGGGGTATTAAAAATGAAATGATCCCCATTTTGTCTGGCTAGCTCTACGGCCTTTAAAGTTAATTTTTTAAAAATACCTTTTCCTTGATGTTCAGGATGTGTAGCGGTGTCTACCGCCCTTAATGCAGAAAATCGATTCTCACCCTGCTGCCATTGCCATCTCATAAAAGCCCGTATACCTATAATTCCCCCATTTCCAACAGCAATCAAAACAATAGATTTCCCAAAAGGATTATCGATATGTTTATACCGCCATACTTTCTCTGAAAGCTCTAGTTGGTCTTCCCCCAGACTTGCTTTCAACACCTCCACAATTTCAGGAATATCACTTTCCTTAGCTTCCCGAATCTCCATTATCAAATTTTTATTTTTTATACAATAAATTCACCCTGAGCCTTTACAATAAAATCGTCATTGCGAGCGACAAAGGAGCGCGGTAATCTTTTGTAACCAAACTCATACTACCAAACTAACTATTCACCAATTCACAATTCACGATCAAGACAGGCTAAAGTCGAAGGTTCAAACAGTCTAATCCTGGCCAAATCCATCCGTCATTGCGAGCGACAAAGGAGCGCGGCAATCTTTTGTAACCAAACTCATACTACCGAACCAACTATTCCCCAATTCACAAATTCACAATCAAGACAGGCTAAAGTCGAAAGGTTTTAACAATAAACCAGATAACCCACAACTCAGAACCGGGAACCCTCAATCAAAAATTAACCTCCCGATATCGAGACTAGATTAACGAATCACGAACTAACGATTCTTCATCCCCCATCAACTCAACATAACACTTCTCCAGCTCCTTAACCATAGTTTCCAAACTAAACGAAGCAACCACCCTGTTTCGTGCTGCCTCCTGCAAAGTCCGCCTTTTGTCAGGATGTTTTAAGAGTTCCATACAATTTCCTGCAAGTGCTTCAGCATCACCTATCTCACTCAACAAGCCGTCTTTCCCTTCTCTCACCACTTCAACCACCCCTCCGGCTTTAGTAGACACAATAGCGCAACCGGTACTCATGGCCTCCAGTAAAGCTATAGGTAATCCTTCGAATTGCGAGCTCATCATAAAAATATCCATTGCTGAAAAATAAGCTACAGTGTCAATTTGCAGACCTGGTAAGATAACCCGGTTTTCTATTCCGTATGAATTGATAAGGTTTTTTAATTCCTCTTCTTTGGGCCCGGCTCCAACCAACAATCCATACACATCCGGAAATGATTTATTAATTATTTTAAATGCCTTTAACCAGGTCCCAAGATCTTTTTGTTCTCTAAACACCGCCAGGTTTCCAATAACAACAGCTTCCTCCGGAATATTATATTCTTTTTTAATAAATTCTCCTGCCCCGTGATCCCGATTAAACTTTTTGGTATTCACTCCATTCAAGAGAGTTTGAACAGGAATTTTCGGCTGTATATTTTCGTTAATAGACCGACTTACATCGGCGGAAACCCCAAGGACTTTACTTTGCCAGTTAAAGGTCAATGCATTTAATTTCCTGGTAGCAAAATGATAGCGTTCCTGTATATTATGCTCAGTATAAATTACCGGAATACCGGTTTTTTTAAAAACTAACCTGGATAAAAAACCCGACCAGGGTAAATGTGCATGAATAAGGTCTATATGATTTTTGGTACAATAAGTTGCCACCTGTTTATATTTTGCAAGCAACTTAATATTATTCCCGGCCTCAAAACAAATTACCTCTCCACCGGCCTTTTTGATTTCATCTACCATCTGATCCTTCCAGGGTAGGAAATAGATATAGTGAAACTCGAATTTTCCCTTATCGTGTAATTTTAAGGTCTCAGGTAGCAGCATTTCTGCACCACCTCTGCCTAAGGATTTTATAATGTGGAGTATTTTTATCTTACCCATTCTATAATAAAACGACAAAGTTAAACCATTCCGACCCGTTACCAAGAAATTTAAAATTTATTAAGAAATACCCTTTCAAGAACTTACTTATCCCTCCCACTTTTATAAGGAAGAGATAGAAATTCTTGTTTATTTAATCTTAATTGGTAATGACATTACATACAATCATCTAATTATCCTTTTACCAATTTTTTTTATTTTTGATAAAAAGGGCTGATATAAAGAATGAAATTCCCAGTGAACAGATTTATTTGCTCTAAAATCATCATAACCAAGGTCTTCCGCCAGGTTTACAATATCGTTTTGCAAAGTGAAACCATATTTTTTATCTACTTTCCATTTTTCCATAGAGCTTAACCGGAATTTAAATTTCTCAGTACTCTTATCTAAACCAGGCACCACTTCCTCAATTATTTCCGGGTGTTTTATCATATCTTCATATTTAACCACAATTATTTTTAATGCCTTCCGCCATTCAAGGAGATTCCTGTAGGATTTATACCATTCCAGTTGAAACTTTGAAGGAGGAAATTTCCATCGTTTCCAGGCCGAATATAACATTGCCTGGGGATGCCTGGTTAAACCAAAAATTGTGAATTCGATCTCTTTCTTATATCTTTTTCTGAAATTTTCAATCAACAGGAGATTTGATTCATTATATAAATGATGTGGACTTTTTTCTATAAACTTGCCTTTATTGGCTTTAATTAGTTCAAAATAATATTCCTGAAATTGCTTCTCTGTTGTATACTCATCACAACGAATATGTCCCAAATCATTCTTAAAAAAAAAATCATTCAAATCTTTAATAGCCACACTTTTAATGAACGGCACTTCAGACCTGTACATACCTTCCTGAGGCAAATCAAGAACTGAAGCTACTTTAGCCCAATATAAGGTTTCCTCTTCCTGATGTCTTGTATATTTAACTGTATTAAAACCAAAATTAAGTTTGAAATAATTTTGTAAAGCAGTTGAACCGGATGATTTGGTTGATAGGATAATTATATGTTGCATAAAAATTCCAATTACAAAAAATTATTGCCGTCTAAATTAACCCCTTTTTCTGAAAAGAAGATCAATTAAGATAACAGAATCAGGATATTTACAAATTTAAACTTTGTAAAAGTTAGTTTAACAAAAAACATTTTTTATATAATTGCACCATTAGAATTTGAAGCAACTTAAATTGCAACTTTATAGCAAAATAAAATTTTGCAGAATTACCTGATCATGCCCGATGAATAAAAATAGCAAGTCTTTTTGTATATATTGCTCTAATGGAGCTTCAAGAGTAATTAGGTTTTATGCATTTAAGGAAAACCTAATTAAGTATAAACCTAAAAAGCTTATATATGATGGTGAAAGAGATGATATCATAACTAAGCTGAATGAAATGTTTGGGGATGATTTAATCCTCTTCAATAAAAATGTGAAAAATTTTGATCAAAAACGAATTCACAATTCTACTTCTCAATTTATAAATAAAGTAATGGATGATTTCTCCATAGAATATTTATTATGTTTTGGGGATAAAATTATTAAAAAGGAATTTATTAGTTCTTATCCAAATAGGCTAATAAATTTTCATCCAGCTATCTTGCCTTCCTTTAAGGGGCTTAAAGCAATTAATCAGGCTTTAGAATCTAAGGTAGTTTTTTTAGGCAATACTGCACATTTTATGGATGAAGGTATCGACACAGGAAAAATAATAGTTCAAACTGCTATGTTAACTGAAGAATTTGAAGATTACGAAGATGTCCTGGAAATGCAATTTCCAATGATTAAACTAGTTTTACGGGATATCTTAGGTTATGATGTCAAAAAATCAAGCATAATGATAGAATTAAAAACCAGAAAAAAAAGAATTCTCATTCCCGAAAAATGCAACCTTTAGAACCCGCTCAGTCAGTTTAGTTTTTTAGAACTTCACTATAATAATTCAAAAATTTCATAGTTAAGGCACTATTCATATATTTATTTCGAACAAGCTTATATGCAGATTCAATTTTATTTGAATCAGGTTCCTCTAAGATTTTCAATATCGTTTCGGCAAAACCCGTCTCGTTCTTCTTATCAATTAAATCTCCGGTGTCCGCATTTACAATTTCCTTGATTCCTCCAACATTATAGGCAACCACAGGGGTTTTGCAACACATCGCTTCCAGCAATACTCCCGGTAAACCCTCTATAATACTGGGAAGAACCAAAACATCTGCAGCTTTAATATAATCTAAGGGGTTACTTACAAAACCATAAAATGTCCCATTCTCCTGTAATTTCTGTCCCGTAACCAATATTACGATTTCCGACCTTCAAGTTCCTTCCCCAACTAAATGCAAATGTGTATCGAGGTTTTCATCTACAATTCTTTGCAATATAGTAACTACACCTTTATGTTTTTTTTCAATACTAAACCA
>ERZ1284728.19-NODE-19-length-19579-cov-29.809004_pt1 | contig 19579 bp, 14 predicted proteins | sample MGYA00454601_ERZ1284728 | MGnify/ENA primary metagenome ERZ1284728 (study PRJEB36292, sample SAMEA5787382) | metagenome | biome: Arctic soil; feature: perennial spring outflow channel; material: sediment | place: Canada | collected 2017-07-08 | depth 0.05 m ...
CTGTAATAGATAATGATGCTCCTGAAACCATTGTAGCCTATCCCAATCCCGCGAAAAGCCAGATTACCGTAATAGTAAAAGAAGATCCCAAAGTTTCCGAAGGCCGGCCTACAGGATTTTACGCCATACGGGTATTGGACCAGAATTCCGTAGAGCGGCAATACTATACATTTAAGCAAAACAGGACCGCACAAACAATAGATATTTCATACCTCACTCCAGGCTTAAATTTTTTATTGATTTATACGGATACAGGGGTAATTACTAAAAAAATTTTAGTGAGGTAAGGATCAGGTAAATTCACTATCCCTGCTTCGTTATTGGCCCCCTTACGATGCAAACAGGAGATATTGGCCAATTTTAATGCGACAGTTTCCCAAGTTTACTACTTCCTATGACTTGGTGGGTTGCTATATTTTTGTTGCATACACTTTATCTATTTGGTTCAAAATTGGCAATTAAAGGCTCCCGGGGATAAAAGTTCTATAAAAGTATTATGTCGTTAGCAAAAAATCTGGACTATTAACCAGTAATAGTAATAAAGGGGGAATAGCAAGAGGGTAACGGGCAGAGCCACGTTACTTTTATATATTCCCCTGATTTGCAGATATATAATAATTTATTGAAAATAACTTTTTAGTAATTTTGCGTCAAAACCTCTGCAAACCCTTATAAACAGGCATTTTTTTGCGTCAAAATTTACTAAAAATCATAATTCTAACCAGTCCTCACCACATTCTCTTCCATTCTGCAAAGGCTCCATTTCAGGAAAAGCGGTGCGCTTAAAAGGTCTTGGACACGAGCCAAAGAAGATCATAGTATATTGCGAGAGAAGAATTGGACAATTTTATTGGCTCACGTCCGCTGTTCGGAACCAGGAACAAATTATGGTTTTCAGAAGGAACATTTTCCGAAATTCAGTATTTGCACCTGACTTCAGATGCCTTACCTTTTGATGTCGAAGGAACAGGATTCGAAATTAGCGGCCTGCATAAAGCCGCTATGCTACTCTCCGCTTTTTATAAGGCCTTTCCTAATTTCAAATCCTGAAATGTGAACCACATCAAAAGGTAATGCATACGGCTCTGAAAGAAGTAAATGAAAACAAAGGCAGTAGCTTTTCATTTATATACTTCTACAAATCCAATTGGAATCCCTACAAGAAATCAAAGGAAAATGCTCCGGGTAAAAAAAGTAAATTTATATTAGACAGTGGGGTCGATTTCATTTGATTTATAAGGTTTTAATTAGAGAACTCTTAGAAGAAAATAAGTTTTAAGATATAACAGTAGATCCTTCTCTGATTACCTAACAAAAAATGGAAGCAAGATGTGTCATTGTAATGACAATCTTGCTATGCGCCCGGAGGTTGCAAAGTGAAATCAGTTTAATAATTGGTTTAAAAGTGGATTTTGATATTGCAAACATTTTCAGGAAAATCAAGATCAGAAGGGTTCTGGAGGAGGCCATATTATTGTTAAAGCCGGATTAAGTACTGAATGATTATTCAACCTAATAGCAAGTTTTTTTCTTTTTTGGTTGGCCCTTTTTAATCAAACCCGATCAATTCAATTCAAATTTCAGCATCGTTTTATTTTTGATGAGCAAACGATGAGCAAACGATGAGGCCGAAAACCTTTGGTACCACTGGCCTATATTACTATCTCTCATCATTCATCAAAAAAAAAGAAATAATATAGAACAAAAAAAAACTATGGTTATTTCTCCATACATCCGGAAATCGTCATCGGTCGCCTGAAAAGCCCCTATACCACTGACTTCATCGTGCTCATCAATCGCTCATCAATTCATCATTTTTTTCTTTAGGAGAATTTAGCCTGAAGAAGGTCCATATCGTCTCCAATCTTTTGATCTAATACTCTGGCGTAGATTTGTGTGGTAGACAATTTAGAATGCCCCAGGAGCTTCGAAACAGTTTCTATAGGCACTCCATTGGATAGGGTGACGGTTGTAGCAAAGGTATGCCTGGCAACGTGAAAACTGAGTTTTTTGGGGATCTTACACTGGTCTGCGATTTCTTTTAAGTAACTATTTGTTTTTTGGTTGCTATAAACCGGTAAAAGGAATTCTGAAATTGGATTCTCATATGCATATAAAATACTGCGAGCCTTTTCCAGTAGTGGAACCTTAATTGGTTCCTGGCTTTTCTCTCGTCTGCTATAGATCCAGTCCTTTCCATTCACCCCTTTGATTAAATTATCTTTGGTAAGGTGTTTTACATCTATGTAGGACATACCAGTATAGCAGGCAAAAAGAAAAATATTCTTTGTTGTTTCTAGGGTTACCCTTGAGAATCGGGTCTCCTCAATATAATTTAGTTCCCTTTGACTCAAATATGCACGATCAAATTTTTCAAATTTCATTTTATAGTCCCGGAACGGATCTTTATCCAGCCACCCAAGTTTGATGGATAAATTGGTGAGCTTCTTAAAACGCTCCAGGTGTTTCATAATCCCATTGTTGCTTAATTGCTTTAAACCCTTTTTATCCTTCTTTCTTCTTAGAAATTTGTCAAAACCAGTAACAAACTGATAGGAAATATTCTTTAAATAGATATCGGCCGTCTTATGTTCAGCTGAAATGTATCCTAGCAAATACTTTTCTGTAGCTCCGTAATTTTTGAGTGTTCCTGGTTTAAGTACATCTCCCATGGTGGTTTTATGATGCTCCAACACATCTTTCAGGGATTTAAAAGTACCATCAGCCCCAAGAAATCTGGACTTTATAGCAGTGGCGGTAATTATACCATCTTCTTTGAGCAAATCTTCGTAACACTGCAATAATTTGGAATATTTAGCATCCAGATAATTATTCAAAACCGTGGCTTCAATATTTCTTCCTTTTATTCTGTGAGCCCGATCATCCCAGGATTCCGGGTGACATTGCCTTCTTAAACTGATCTCTGCCCTACGGCCATTGACGGTCACCCTTGCATAAATAGGTGCAAGAGTGTGTTTTGTCTTAGCTAGATTAAGCCAAAACAGAATGCGAAAAGTGAGTTTTGTTTTCATTGCCTTTCATTTAGGTAACCGATTTAACATAATTGTCGAAAGTCAAATCACTCTAAAGCCAGCAAGGCTACTGGAAGGTAAGAAAAAAAAGATAACCGGATAGGTAACCGATTAGGTAACTTGAAGGATGATATTAAACATAAAAAAATGACTCCCAGTTTCTATTAAAGTACTGAAAATCATTAATTTAGGTATTATTTGATGTCATTTGACATCTAAAAAGTCGGGGTGGCAGGATTCGAACCTGCGGCCTCCTGCTCCCAAAGCAGGCGCGATAACCGGGCTACGCTACACCCCGAGGCGTAATTCTTTCTGAAAAATTTGTAATTTCCAAAGTTGAATAAGGAAAAGATCGCTTAACTTAATGCCTAAGCGGCTGCAAATATAATTGAATTCATCGAATACCAACTACGAAATAAAGAAAAAATTCAAAATTAGCTGTTAACATATATTTTAGAGCTTTTTGCTCATTTTTATTTATCTTTTCAGCCAAATAAAAATTAAATGAAATCAAATTTAGTACTACTCTTTAGCACGGCTATAATGACATTTTCTGCCTGCGGTCAAAAAGATACAAATATTGAAACCCCAGAAACCTCCATAGATTACGAAATGGTTGTAGACGGACTGAAAATTGCCTGGGGAATGACCTTTCTTCCGGATGGAGGCATGATCATTACCGAAAAAAGCGGAGAGATCTTCCACTTTAAAGATGGAGAAAAACAATTGCTTACCGGTGGTCCGGAAGTATATCAGCGTGGACAAGGGGGATTATTGGACATTATCCTGCATCCCAATTATGAGGAAAATGGATGGATCTATATGACATATTCTTCTGCTGAAGGTGATGATGAAGGTGGAAATACAGCTGTGATGCGTGCAAAACTTGACGGAACACAATTCACAAATAAAGAGGTATTATATAAAGCAACCCCAAACACTACTAAAGGACAGCATTTTGGCTCCCGTATGGTTTTTGACAAGGATGGATATTTATATTTTTCAATTGGAGACCGTGGAGCAAGGGATGAAAATCCACAGGATATTACCCGGGATGGCGGTAAAATTTACAGAATTAATGATGACGGCAGTATTCCACAGGATAATCCTTTTGTAGGAGAACCAAATGCAAAGGAAGCTATCTACAGTTACGGACACAGGAATCCTCAGGGAATGATTCTTCACCCGGAAACCGGAGAAGTTTGGGTAAATGAACATGGACCACAAGGAGGTGACGAGATCAATGTTATTAAAAAAGGTGCTAATTATGGCTGGCCCGTAGTTACCTATGGTGAAAATTATGGAGGAGGCGCAATTACTGATGAAACCAGCAAACCGGGAATGGAAGATCCAATCCACTATTGGGTGCCTTCTATTGCTCCAAGCGGAATGGCTTATGTAAATACTAATAAATATCCTTCTCTTCAGGGAAACCTTTTGGTTGGTTCTTTAAAATTTCAATATCTGGAACACGATGTGATGAATGGCAAGGAAGTTACAAGAAGAGAAAAATTACTGGAAGGACTTGGTAGAGTAAGAGATATAAAAGAAGGCCCCGATGGAACTATTTATGTTTCGGTTGAAGGTAAAGGCATAGTAAAACTGGTGGAAAAAGAAATCGAAAAAACTCAGGAATGAAATTAATCTTTAGTTTTGTTTTATTTACATTCCTTTTTGGTTGTAAATCTGAAAAATCGAAATACACCATTGCGTATGCTTCTTTGGAAGAAACAAGTATAGCAAGGTTTCCCGAAATTCAGGAGAGCGAAAGTTATAAACGCGGGAAAGAAGTTTACACCGATTTTTGTATTACCTGCCATCTTCCCGATGGAAAGGGAATAATAGGTACTTTCCCTCCCCTGGACGGATCCAACTGGCTATCCGAAAAACGCAAAGAAAGTATTCACGCCGTAAAATTTGGCTTACAGGGACCAATTGAGGTCAATGGAGAAAACTATAACATGGCTATGGCCCCACTGGGACTTACCGACCAGGAAGTTGCAGATGTTTTGAATTATGTAATGAACTCCTGGAGCAATTCAAGTGAAAAACCTATAACCCTGGAAGAAGTTAAGGCAATTGAGAAATAAAGATCATTATTAGCATTTGATACTTTTTTCTCGTGAAAAATTCAAAAATATAAACCTGAAAATAATGCTTAATAAGAGAGAATATTTCATTCATTCTTATTAAGCATTTTCTTTTAGGCCCATTTTGTGGGTATGCCAATTCTATTATTACTGATTGATCCCGAAATTTAATTTTTGAAAAAAAATGTCAAATAAAAAATCAATCCCACTGCATTCCAAAGGAATAATTAACTTTGCCTAAATTTATTAAAAATATGTTGATTATTGGAATTGCGGGTGGAACCGGAAGTGGAAAAACTACCGTGGTCAGGCAAATAATGGATGAATTAAAAAATGAGGAAGTAGATGTAATATCTCAGGATTCCTATTATCAGGATACCAGCCATTTAAGTATGGAGGAACGTAAAAAGATCAATTTTGACCACCCTAAATCAATAGATTTTAACCTGCTTGTTTCACATTTAAAAGAATTAAAGACAGGGAATTCTATCGAGGAACCCGTATACTCTTTTAAAGAACACAACCGCACCAAGGAAACCAGAACCATTCATCCCAGAAAAGTCATCATTGTAGAGGGAATTTTGATCCTAACTCATCCCGATATCCGAGATATGTTCGATATTAAAATATTTGTACACGCCGATAGTGATGAGCGCATGATCCGAAGACTAAAAAGAGATATTAACGAACGTGGGCGAGATTTAGACGAGGTTTTATGGCGTTACCAAACCACTCTTAAACCCATGCATCAGCAATTTATTGAACCTACAAAGGAATTTGCCGATATCATAATCCCTACCAACCGCCCTAACACTGTAGCGGTAGATATTGTCCAAACAATTATAAAGGACAGATTATCTTAATTTTGTATCTTTAAAAAATGTTGGGTATTGATCAATTCAGCTTTTTCAAACATCCATAAAAGACTTTAAATTTTTATCCAATGAAGCTAAAAGAGCTCCGACAAAAAAGATGGTTTAAAATTATTAGCAATCGCTATGTTTTGCTGCTCTTAATTTTCGCATTCTGGATGTTTTTTTTAGACAGTAATTCCTGGCTAACACATCACGAATTAGATCAGGAGATTAACGAATTGAGGGAAAATAAAGAATATTACCAAAAAGAAATTGCCAAAGACGGCGCCACTATCGATAAACTGAACGATTCATTTGAATTGGAAAGTTATGCCAGGCAACATTATTATATGAAAAGAGCAAACGAGGATATTTTTATTATTCAATATGACACCATTGATTAAGAAGTAAGATTTTTTCCCTTTTCCGTTTTTTTCAATCAAAATTATAAGAAAATGAATCAAAGTCTATTTCAGGAATTTGAAGAGGTTACTGCCAAAGAGTGGAAACAAAAAATACAATTTGAATTAAAAGGAGCCGATTATAATGAAAAGGTGGTTTATAAAAGTCGGGATGGCATTAATGTAAAACCCTTTTATAATTCCGAAGATATTTCTGAAACCCCCAAAACTATTTCCCCAAAAAACTGGGAGATTTGTGAAAAGATCTATGTGGCTTTTGAAGAAAAAAGCAATCAGAAAGCTCAGGAAGTACTTAAAAAAGGTGCGGAAAGCCTTTGGTTCATTCTTCCATCGAAAAAAGTTGATCTTCAAACATTATTTCAGGATCTGGATCTTGAAAAAGTTCCGGTATATCTTGGCCTGGAATTCCTTTCTGAAAAGTTCTTTACGAATCTCAATAAATTTCTTTCCGGAAAAAATCACCAAATAGTACCTCAGGTGGATATCGTTGGAAATCTGGCCCGATCAGGAAACTGGTATTTCAATCTGCCTAAGGATCATGAGATTTTGACTGAAATCCTTGCGACCGGCGACAAATTCAGATCTATTTTAAGTGTAGATGCTACATTATACCAAAATGCAGGGGCAACTATCCCTCAGGAACTGGCGTATTCTTTGGCACATGCAAACGAATATTTAAATCATATTTCCTCCTCTGAAAAGATCAAAAAAGATCCTGAAATTCAATTCCTGATCGCTGAAGGAAGCAATTATTTCTTCGAAATTGCCAAAATTCGGGCATTTAGAATTTTATATGCAAGTCTGGCTTCAGAATATAATTTTCAGGAAAACTGCCACATTCTGGCGCAGCCAACAAAACGGGATAAAACGCTGTACGATTACAATGTCAACCTTCTGCGCACCACGACACAAAGTATGAGCGCAATACTGGGCGGCGCAAATGCCGTTTACAATTCGCCATACGATGCTATTTTTCATAAAAACAATGAGTTTGGCGACAGGATCGCGCGGAACCAACTTTTGGTTTTAAAGACCGAAAGTTATCTCGATAAAGTTTCCAATGCCGCTGAAGGCTCCTATTATATTGAAAGCCTTACCATTCAGTTTGCAGAAAAAGCACTGGAAATTTTTAAGGAAATCGAAGCCGGCGGAGGATTTTTAAACCAATTAAAGGAGGGGATTATTCAGAAAAAAATATTGGAAAGCGCCCAAAGGGAACAGGAACAATTCAACGAAGGGGAACTGGTACTTATTGGGACCAATAAATTTGAAAAGCCTGAAGACAGGATGAAAAATGACATGGAACTTTATCCCTTTCTAAAAATGAATCCGAGAAAAACCCTGATCCAGCCAATATTGGAAAGGCGTTTGGCAGAAGGAATGGAACAGGAACGTTTGAAAAATGAATGAGTTCACTTTTTCAAAAAATAAGTTACCTCGAAAAATATAACAGGAAATTAAGCCCTCATTTAGAGTGAATAATGCTGAATAAATTCAGCAGAAGAATTAAGCAGAAATGTCACGAAAGAACCTACAACATATCACGTTAAAAAAATCGGTTTCAAAAAAACCTGAAGACCAAAATTCAGATAAAATATTTGAAACTGCTGAAGAAATAGATCTTAAAAAGGTTTATTCCGAAGAAGATATAAAAGATGCAGGACATTTGAATTTTGCTGCCGGAATCGCACCTTATCTGCGCGGACCTTACAGCACCATGTACGTGATTCGTCCCTGGACAATTCGCCAATATGCAGGATTTTCTACCGCCGAAGAAAGCAATGCATTTTACAGAAGAAATCTTGCAGCAGGACAAAAGGGATTATCGGTCGCTTTTGATCTTCCTACCCACCGCGGCTATGACAGCGATCACGAACGGGTTGTGGGAGATGTTGGAAAAGCAGGTGTTGCCATAGATTCCGTGGAGGACATGAAAATCCTTTTTGACAAAATCCCGCTGGATAAAATGTCGGTATCTATGACCATGAACGGAGCTGTTTTGCCAATTATGGCTTTTTACATCGTCGCTGCAGAAGAACAGGGTGTAAAGCCGGAACTGCTTTCGGGAACGATTCAAAACGATATTTTAAAGGAATTTATGGTGCGTAATACGTACATCTACCCTCCTACTCCTTCAATGAAGATTATATCGGATATTTTTGAGTACAGCTCTAAAAACATGCCGAAATTCAACAGCATCAGCATTTCGGGATATCATATGCAGGAAGCAGGTGCTACGGCAGATATTGAGCTTGCCTATACCCTTGCAGACGGATTGGAGTATATAAGAATAGGACTGGGAACAGGAATGGATATAGATTCTTTCGCACCCCGCCTATCCTTTTTCTGGGGAATTGGGATGAACCATTTTATGGAAATTGCAAAAATGCGTGCAGGCAGGATGCTATGGGCGAAACTGGTAAAGCAGTTCGATCCGAAAAGCGAAAAATCCCTCGCTCTAAGAACCCATTCTCAAACCAGCGGCTGGAGCCTTACCGAGCAGGATCCTTTTAACAATGTTGCCCGAACCTGTATTGAAGCAGCTGCAGCTGCCTTTGGAGGGACTCAGAGTTTACATACCAATGCGTTGGATGAAGCCATTGCCCTTCCCACTGATTTTTCTGCCAGGATCGCGAGAAACACACAGTTATTCCTTCAGCAGGAAACAAAAATAACCAAAACCGTAGATCCATGGGCCGGTAGTTATTATGTTGAAAGTCTTACACACCAAATCGCTCAAAAAGCCTGGAAACTTATAGAAGAAGTGGAAGAATTAGGTGGGATGACGAAAGCCATTGAATCGGGAATTCCAAAAATGCGGATAGAAGAGGCCGCAGCCAAAAAGCAAGCCAGGATAGACAGTGAAACCGATATAATTGTAGGCAATAATAAATATCGTCTTGAAAAAGAGGATCCCTTGGTTACTCTGGAGGTAGACAACCAAACAGTACGCCTTCAGCAGCTGGAAAGACTGGAACGGGTAAAGAAAGAACGCGACGCCCAAAAGGTGAAAAATGCCCTTAAAGCTTTAACTGAAGTTGCTAAAAATAAAGATGGGAATTTACTGGAATTGGCGGTAGATGCTGCAAGGGAAAGAGCTACCTTAGGAGAGATTAGCGATGCTTTGGAAGAAGTTTATGGAAGATATAAGGCGAAAATTCAATCCTTCAGCGGAGTTTATTCAAAAGAGATGAAAGACAATACTTCCTTTAAAAAAGCCAGGGAACTGGCAGATAAATTTGCTGAACAGGACGGTCGCCGCCCCCGTATCATGATCGCGAAAATGGGACAAGACGGGCACGATCGCGGGGCAAAAGTGGTTGCAACGGGATATGCCGATCTTGGATTTGATGTGGATATAGGCCCATTATTCCAGACTCCCGCAGAAGCCGCAAAACAGGCCGTGGAAAATGATGTACATATTTTAGGGGTTTCCTCTTTGGCTGCAGGACATAAAACCCTCGTCCCACAGGTGATTGAAGAATTAAAAAAACACGACCGGGAGGATATTATGGTAATTGTGGGAGGAGTTATTCCATCCCAGGATTATCAGTTTTTGTTTGATGCCGGAGCAGTAGCCGTCTTTGGTCCCGGAACAAAAATCAGCGAAGCAGCTATTGAATTGCTGGAGATCTTAATTGATTAGAAGCAAAAATAGAATAGCGAATAGACAGAAAAGAGAAAATAGAACAAAGCGACTGAAAAAAAAAAGTATAAAGTAAAGATTCAAGAGCCAGGATACAAGACTTTAAAAACATTCGTGTATTCGTGGCTAAAAATATAGTGAGGATTAATTTTTGCGAAGATCTGCGAGATCAGCGGGAGATAAAATATAAGTAATATTGAAAATTAATGTTTAAAAACGGTCAAAAAAATCAGGAAAGTTCATAGAAAAAAGACAAATATGAAATTCCTTCAAATATTCAGAATTCAAAATTTTCTCAATACTCAATACTAATATCTCAATACTAACATCTCAATACTAATATCTCAATACTAATATCTAAAATCTAATATCTACATGGACTACACTCAAAAAATGCTAAGAGACGATGCCTTAAAAGGCAAAACAATTGTGGTTACCGGAGGGGGCAGCGGACTCGGAAAAGCGATGAGCACGTACTTTTTAGAATTGGGCGCCAATGTTGTGATCACTTCCAGAAATATGGAAAAACTGGAAAACACAGCCAAAGAACTAGAAGAAAAAACCGGAGGCCAGGTTTTACCTGTACAATGTGATGTGAGGCATTATGACCAGGTTGAGGCCATGGTGAACGCATCAGTAGATAAATTTGGTCAGGTGGATGTATTGCTTAATAATGCTGCAGGGAATTTTATCTCTCCTACCGAAAGACTTTCAGCGAATGCATTTGATACTATTATCGATATTGTTTTAAAAGGCAGCAAGAACTGTACGCTGGCTTTCGGAAAACACTGGATTGACCAAAAAGAAAAAAACAAAACCATTTTAAATATAGTAACTACCTATGCCTGGACAGGATCTGCCTATGTGGTGCCCAGTGCAACCGCAAAAGCCGGAGTACTTGCCATGACCAGGTCGCTGGCCGTGGAATGGGCAAAGTATGGAATACGATCCAATGCGATAGCTCCCGGTCCATTTCCAACTAAAGGTGCCTGGGACAGGTTGCTGCCAGGGGATTTGAAGGAAAAATTTGATCTATCAAAAAAAGTACCATTAAAAAGAGTTGGAGAGCATCAGGAATTGGCAAATTTAGCGGCCTATCTGGTATCCGATTTTTCCGCATATGTCAACGGGGAAGTGATTACCATAGATGGTGGGGAATGGCTAAAAGGTGCAGGCCAGTTCAATTTACTGGAAGCTATTCCGGAGGAAATGTGGGATCAACTGGAAGCTATGATAAAGGCTAAAAAATAAGAAATACCCGGGAATTTTTCCTTATAAAATAGCAAAAGCAGTTTCGAAATTTATCTGAAACTGCTTTTTTAGTGGAAAAATTTTATAGTTAACAATTCTCTTAATTAGTTAAATAACTTAAATACAACACTTTGTATTTAAAACAAAAAAAATAAAAATAACGTAACTTCCTCTTCTTAAATTCTTACTTAACTACCCTACTGGTTAAATTTATATTTATAAACAAACAAGTAAAACAAGTATGAAAAAAATTGTAATGAATTCTATTGCTGCACTTCTGTTCATTTCCACAGGAAGTAGTTTTTCACAGACAGACAGCAAAAATGAAGTAAAAAAACTTCCTACGGTAAACATCCCTACAGATCCCAATGTAAAAATTGGCAAGCTTGAAAATGGTCTCACCTACTATATCCGTAACAACGGTAAACCTGAGGATAAGCTGGAATTAAGACTTGCCATAAATGCAGGGTCTATCCTTGAAAATGAAAATCAGCAAGGTCTGGCTCATTTTGTAGAGCATATGAACTTTAATGGGACTACAAACTTTGAGAAAAATGAACTTGTAGATTATCTGCAAAGTATAGGTGTGAAATTTGGTGCCGATCTTAATGCGTACACTGGTTTTGATGAAACAGTTTACATTCTGCCAATTCCAAGCGATAATCCCGAGACCCTGGAAAAAGGGTTTCAGATCCTTGAAGACTGGGCGCACAATGCATTAATGACAGATAAGGACATTGACGAGGAACGAGGCGTAGTTATGGAAGAGTATCGGCTTGGCCTTGGCCCGGATAAGCGAATGATGACAGAATATTTACCTAAGCTTATGCACGGGTCTCAATATGCTGAAAGACTTCCTATTGGGAAAAAAGAAGTTATAGAAAATGCCGATTATGAAACGGTAAGAAATTTTTATAAAGATTGGTACAGGCCAGATTTAATGGCTGTGGTTGCTGTTGGAGATCTTGATCCCGAACTGATGGAACAAAAGATCAAAGATCATTTTTCAAATCTGAAACCGGTTGCAAACCCAAGGGATCGAAAAGTATTTGATCTTCCAAATCACGACGAAACTTTTGTGGCAATAGCTTCAGATAAAGAAGCTCCTTTCAGTCAGGTTCGAATTTATTACAAAGACCTTGAAAATGCTAAAGATATTGTTACTACGAAGGATTACAGAGATCAGTTGGTTAAAAATCTTTTCTCTACCATGATAAATAACCGTCTTGACGAACTTCGCAATAGTGCAAATCCACCCTTTACCTATGGATTTTCAAGCTATGGTGGAACTTATGCAAGATCCAAAAATGCGTACCAGTCATTTGCGATGAGCGGAGCCGGTGAGCAGTTAAAATCTCTTCGGGCATTGCTTGAAGAAAACGAACGTGTAAAACGTTTCGGATTTAATTCCGGGGAACTGGAAAGGGCTAAAAAAGAGTATCTTGCCCAGCTGGACCGTCAATACAAAGACCGCGACAAGCAGGAAAGCAACAGGATCGTTGGTTCCTATGTGAGTCATTACTTATCTAATGATCCAATTCCCGGAATTGAATGGGTATCACAATTTGCCAGCAGCTCCCTACCTACTATAGAGCTTGAAGAAGTGAACGATCTTATCAATGATTTTCTTCATGACGAAAACCGGGTCATCATACTTACCGGACCGGAAAAAGAAGATATCACTCAGGTAAAAGAAGAGGAAGTTCTTGCCTTGCTTAAAGAAATTGAGAACTCTGAAATTGAAGCCTATCAGGAAACAGACATTCGCGAGAATTTAATTACCAATGCCCCTAAGGCAGGAAAGGTTACAAAAGTTGAAAGCAACGATAAAGTTGGATTCAAGAAACTTGTGCTTAGCAATGGTGCAACCGTGGTGTATAAAAATACCGATTTTAAAAATGATGAAATTTTATTTTCTGCATATAGCCCAGGTGGAACTTCCCTGTATTCAGATGAAGATTATCTCAATACCGGATTTGCCAATAGCGGCTTAGCTGAAGCAGGTATTGCAGACCTCTCTTTAAACGATATGAGTAAAATGATGAGTGGAAAGTTGGTTTCTGTTAGCCCAAATATCGGAAGTATTTCTGAAGGTTTTAATGGATCCTCGACGCCTCAGGACTTGGAAACTTTGTTCCAGATGGTACATTTATATTTTACTGACCTCAATAAGGATAAAGAAGCTTATAATTCATTTGTGACCAAGCAGAAAAATTTTCTTGGTAACTTATTATCCAATCCCAATTTTTATTTTCAAAATGAACTGGGAAAATTCAGAAATGAGGGAAATTCCCGTTACCTGGGATTCCCAACTCCTGAAGCTTTTGATAGTCAGGACTATGATCTTGCCTATGAGAAATATCAGGAACGTTTTGCCAATGCAGGAGATTTCACCTTCTATTTTGTAGGTAACATCGATGAAGCGAAACTAAAAGAATTTGCCTCAACATACCTTGCCAGCCTCCCTTCCAATGGGGAAAAAGAGGAATATAAGGTTCCGGAATTCAGGGAAGTTAATGAATATCGTAAAAAGGTAATCAATAAAGGAGCCGATCCTAAAAGCCAGGTAACCATCCTGTGGAATGGGGAAACAGGTTATGAGCAAGAAGAAGATTTTGCACTTGGAGCATTGGGAGAGGTACTCACCATAAAACTGGTAGAAAAACTTCGGGAAGAAGAAGGTGGAGTTTATGGTGTTGGAGCCAGAGGAAACATGTCAAAAATTCCTTATGGATCCTATAACTTCAGCATTTCTTTCCCATGTGGACCCGAGAATGTAGATAAATTGACTGCAGCCGCTTTAACGGAGGTAGAAAAAATTAAAAAGGAAGGCCCTTCAGAAAAAGATTTGGCCAAAGTGAAAGAATCCCTTTTATTAAGCCGAAAAGAAAGCCTTAAGCAGAACCGTTTCTGGCTAAACCAACTATCTGCTGCAGAAAGGGAAGAAAAAGACATCAATGAAATGCTGCAATTTGAAGAAAAAGTTGCTGCACTTACGGTTGAAGATTTAAAAGATGTGGCCAATACTTTCTTAAATGAAAAGTACCTTTTAGGTATCCTTATGCCGGAAGAAATAGAATAGAAGAATAAAACCTAATTTAAAACCTGACAGGATTATACCTTGTCAGGTTTTTTTTGTTCAAGACTGAAATTAAATCTTTTACCTTAAATTAATAATGTTGAAATCCGGGAGACGGGAAGAAAATCCGGCCCAAATTCAAGAGAAAATCTCATTCCATATTTATTAATGTATAAGCTGTTAACAAAATCATTTTCTAAACCTGTAATAAATTGTATTTTTACTTTTTAAAACTGAAGAGAATTAATGGGTAAAATCATTGCTATTGCAAACCAAAAAGGCGGGGTAGGTAAAACTACCACCTCTATAAATCTGGCAGCTTCCCTGGGAGTTCTTGAGAAAAAAGTTCTATTGATTGATGCAGACCCGCAGGCAAATGCCACTTCAGGGTTAGGAATTGATGTTGAAGGCGTAGAGTTTGGGACGTATCAGTTGCTGGAACATTCCATAAAAGCAGAAGAAGCCATCATAAAAACCAGTTCTCCAAATCTTGATATCATCCCTTCCCACATAGATTTGGTGGCCATTGAAATTGAATTGGTAGACAAGGATGAAAGGGAATACATGCTCAAAAAGGCCATTATACACCTTAAGAAGAAATATGATTATATCCTTATTGACTGTGCCCCTTCCTTAGGGCTTTTAACTTTAAATGCCCTAACCGCAGCAGATTCTGTAATAATCCCAATTCAATGTGAATATTTCGCGCTTGAAGGTTTAGGGAAATTACTGAACACCATAAAAAGCGTTCAGAAGATCCATAACAAAAACCTGGATATTGAAGGACTGCTTTTAACCATGTATGATTCCAGACTAAGACTGTCAAATCAAGTGGTAGATGAAGTTCAGAAGCACTTTAACGAGATGGTTTTTACCACAATCATTCAGCGAAATGTGCGTTTAAGTGAAGCACCCAGTTACGGGGAAAGCATTATTAATTATGATGCAAGCAGCAAAGGAGCAAATAATTATTTGAGCCTTGCGCACGAAATTATAAAGAAAAATTCCTAAGAAATGGCGAAAGCTACCAAAAAACAAGCATTAGGACGCGGACTTTCGGCACTGCTGAAAGATCCCGATCACGATATAAAATCTGTTGAAGACAAAAATGCCGATAAGTTAGTTGGTCATATTGTAGAATTGGATTTAACTTCTATTGAAATGAATCCGTTTCAACCCAGAACCAGTTTTAACGAAGAATCCCTCCGTGAACTGGCTTCTTCCATCAGGGAACTTGGAGTGATCCAGCCTATCACGGTTCGAAAACTTGATTTCAATAAATACCAGTTGGTTTCAGGAGAACGAAGATACCGGGCTTCGGGTTTAATTGGTTTGGAGACCATTCCGGCATATATTCGAATTGCCAATGATCAGGAATCACTGGAGATGGCATTGGTTGAAAATATTCAGCGTCAGGATCTGGATCCAATTGAGATCGCAATTTCGTATCAGCGATTGCTGGACGAAATAAACCTTACCCAGGAACAATTAAGCGACCGGATAGGTAAAAACCGGTCTACTATTGCTAACTATTTGAGGTTGTTAAAACTGGATCCCATTATTCAAACCGGGATGCGCGATGGTTTTGTAACTATGGGCCACGGCCGGGCGTTGATAAACGTTGAAAATCCTCAAATTCAACTCGATATTTACGAAAAAATTCTTGAGAAATCCCTCTCTGTAAGGGAAACCGAGAAACTTGTAAGAGCATTGAGCGGCGAACCAAAGGGAAAAACCACTCCAAAAGAAAAGCCTCTTCCTCAGAATCTCAAAAAAGGTGTAAAAGAATTTTCAGATTATCTCGGAGCCAAAGTGGATATTAAAGTGGCTCAAAAGGGCAAAGGAAAACTTATAATTCCATTTACTTCCGAAGAAGATTTTAACCGAATTAAAAAACTCATCCAGGGTGAGAATTAAATTCATTTTTTCGGGTTTATTTTTCTTATTGCTTACCAATTTCTTGGTAGCTCAGGAATTGGATACTCTCGCAGTAGCAACTTCTGCTGATACTATCGTTAAAAAAAATCAGGATTACAAACCCTACAATGCCCTTGCGCCTGCGAAAGCTGCTTTTTATTCAGCTATTTTACCGGGGTTGGGACAGGCGTACAATGGGAAATACTGGAAAATTCCAATAGCCTATGCCGGATTAGGAGTTGGTATTTATTTTGTCGTTGAAAATGATAAACAATTGGACAGATACCGAAGTGCCTATAAAAGAAGACTTGCGGGTTTTAATGATGACGAATTCTCAAACCCAAATCCCGGTGGTCCTCCCCGTGTTTCAACCGATGGACTGATTCGGGCTCAAAAATTTTACAGGCGCAACAAAGAGCTTGCTCTTTTGGTTACAGCAGGCATCTATGCCCTTAATATTATTGACGCAAACGTAGATGCACATTTACAACAGTTCAATGTAAGTGAGGATTTATCTCTCAGGCCCGCAGTAAATTTCGATCAATTTACCGGCAAGCCAGAGTATGGAATCGGGCTTAATTTTAATTTTTAAAACAGTGATTCTTAATGAAAGAATCCAAAACATAACTTCTGATTCTTCAGGAGAATATTTAATAAACATTACAGATGAAAATTGCACTCTCGGGTTACGGGAAAATGGGAAAGACCATTGAAAAAATCGCTTTGGAAAGAGGGCACGAGATCGTGCTCAAAATTTCAGAAAATATTGAAAAGTATGATTTAAGCAAAGCTGAAATAGTTATTGATTTTAGCATTCCAACAGTTGCCTTAAAAAATATCACTACCTGTTTTCAGAATGGGTTACCCGTTGTTAGTGGGACTACAGGATGGCTCAAGGATTATGAAAAAGCTGTAAAAGTTTGTGCCGAAGAAAATTCAGGTTTTATATACGCTTCAAATTTTAGTATTGGCGTGAACCTGTTTTTTGAATTAAACGAGAAACTGGCCAAAATGATGGATGGTTTTAAGGATTATTCAGTAGAAATTGAAGAGGTGCATCATACTCAAAAGCTGGATGCTCCAAGCGGAACTGCGATAAGCCTTGCCCAGCAAATAATAGACAATTCTTCTAAGGAAGGATGGGAACTTGATAAGGCAAAAGAAAATGAAATCCCGATTTACGCAAAACGAATTGAAAATGTTCCCGGAACACATACTGTTTCTTATAATTCTAAAGTGGATTCCATAGAGATCAAACACACGGCACATTCCAGGGAAGGTTTTGCTTTGGGGGCTGTAATTGCTGCAGAATGGCTTTTTGGAAAAAAGGGAGTTTCTACCATGAAGGATGTTCTTTCAGGTTTAAACTAATTTTTTGTAACAGAAGTACCTGAATACACACTAATATTCAGTAAATACTATATACTATGACGTTTACCCAATGGTTTTTGTTTATCATCCTGGTTCAGATAGTTCATTTTTTAGGAACCTGGAAACTCTACATCAAGGCAGGCAGAAAAGGCTGGGAAGCTGCAATTCCCATTTATAATGCGGTGATCCTGATGAAAATAATAAACAGACCATGGTGGTGGACCCTGCTTTTGTTTATTCCTATTGTAAATCTGATCATGTTTCCGGTAATTTGGGTGGAGACCATTCGTAGTTTTGGCAGGCACAGCACCTGGGAAACGGTTCTGGTAATACTCACCGGCGGTCTTTATATTTTTTACCTTAATTACGTTGCAGATGTTACCTATATTCAGGAAAGAAGTCTTAAACCAAGAACTGCAGCGGGAGAATGGATAAGTTCAATATTGTTTGCGGTTATTGCAGCAACTCTGGTTCACACCTACCTTATTCAGCCTTTTACGATACCTACCTCTTCTCTTGAAAAAACACTTCTGGTGGGAGATTTCCTTTTTGTAAGCAAATTTCATTACGGAGCAAGAACGCCTTTAACCGCCGTTGCTTTTCCTATGGTTCACGATACGATCCCGGTTGCGAATGTAAAATCGTACCTGGAAAAGCCACAGATACCATATTTCAGGCTTCCCGGTTTTCAGGATATTGAAAGAAACGACATTGTGGTATTTAACTGGCCGGTAGATACCATGAAAAACATGTATTATACCGATAAGTATTATTACAAACCAATAGATAAGAAAACCAACTATGTGAAGCGTGCAGTTGGGGCTCCCGGGGATTCTCTTCAAATAGTCAACGGAAAGATCCATATAAATTCCCAACCACTGGAACTTCCGGAAAGAGCCAGACCACAGTTCTCTTATGAAGGAACAACCAAAGGCCAGGCATTTGATTATAATTATTTATATGAACGCTATGACATAACCGATCCTTATGGTTATAATCCCAACAACAATACCTTCCGGATAAACCTTACTGAAGAAGCCTTTGCGAAATTCAAGAACCATCCCAATGTAGCTTCTATTCAAAGAGTGATAGATTCTGTAGGAAGAGAAGCCGATATTTTCCCGGCAAGTCCAGATATTTCCTGGAACCGTGACAATTTTGGTCCTATTTACATACCAAAAAAAGGGGAAACAATTTCTATCACCCAAAAATCACTTCCCTTTTACAAGAGAATCCTTGAAGTTTATGAAGGTTCTGAAATGGGGATTGAAAATAAAATTAGTCAAAATGGCACCCAAATCCTGTTAAACGGATCACCGGTGGAATCCTACACCTTTAAACAGGATTATTACTGGATGATGGGAGATAACAGGCATAATAGCTTAGACAGTCGTTATTTTGGCTATGTGCCAGAAAATCATGTGGTAGGAAAACCTGTTTTTATCTGGATGAGTTGGGATGCCAATGGAACAGGCTTTTTTGATAAAATTAGATGGGAACGCATGTTCACCACCGTTAGCGGAGGTGGAACACCAATCTCCTATTTACCCTATTTTCTTATAGTGGTGGTTATTTTAATAGCATTTAATTATTTCAAAAAAAGAAGGGAATCATAATTTTCAGAAAGCTATACGATGCAGAAAATTTTATTACACCTCCCCTACTTCGGACCGGTTTCCCATTTTGCGGAGCTGGTAAAACCTGCTCAAATTTATTTTGAAAATGAAGATAATTATCAAAAGCAAACCTACAGGAACCGCATGTACATTTACGGTGCAAATGGAAAATTACTGCTGAATATTCCTGTAAAACATCTTCCTAAATCTACTCCAAGACAGCATCAAAAATATAAAGATATAAGGATAGAAAAAGATCTTAAGTGGCAGAAACAACATTGGAAATCATTGAAATCCGCCT
>ERZ1284728.20-NODE-20-length-19343-cov-42.492742_pt1 | contig 19343 bp, 19 predicted proteins | sample MGYA00454601_ERZ1284728 | MGnify/ENA primary metagenome ERZ1284728 (study PRJEB36292, sample SAMEA5787382) | metagenome | biome: Arctic soil; feature: perennial spring outflow channel; material: sediment | place: Canada | collected 2017-07-08 | depth 0.05 m ...
TAGAATGGATCAAATAATACGCTGCATCAATATTTTTGATCGCATCGGGTGTTTCCGGAAGTTCAAGAAAATCTATTTCAACAATCTCTATTTTTGAAAGCAATTCTTTGTTGGCAGATAATCTGTTTTTGTTCCTTACAGCACAAACTACTTCGTGGCCAAGTTCTAAAAGTTGAGGTAAAAGTCTTAATCCAATGTAGCCATTGGCACCGGTAAGTAAAATTCTCATAGAATATTATAATAGTTCCTAAATTAGGAATAAAATGTCTACTTTCACTTAAATTAATAATTTTTAGACAAAATGAACAACACCCTTAAGATAGTTTTATTAGTTGTTGGAGTGGCCCTTGTGGGTTATGGATTATATACCTTAATAACTCCGGAAGTGTTAATGGAAGCCGGACCTCTAAAGATTGAAGCCCAGGGCGATAAAACGCAGTCTTACGCAATGATCGTCTTAGGTATTTTGGCATTGGTAGGAGGAGTAGCTTTCGGAAAAAGGTAACCAAAGCTTTACAAAACGCTTCTTAAAACTGCGATTACAGAGGAGCTTATATACTCTACCCCAATTGCGATTACAATAAATCCTATTATCCTGGAAATTGCATTAATTCCGGAGGCCCCTAGCATTCGTACTATATAATGGGAACTTCTTAGCACGGAAAAAGTTGCCAGGCAAACTGCGAAAATTGCGAGTATTGTGGTGATCCTTTCGTGAAAAGCTCCGTATTCCTGATACATTCCAATTAACAAAGAAATTGAGCCCGGTCCTGCCAGCATTGGTATTGCCAGTGGTGTTAAGGAAACTCCTTCCCGCTGATACGCATCGTCCTTTACGCGCTGCTTATCCATTCCTTTATGTTTTGAAAAGGATCCCGTGAGTAGCGCAAATCCTGAAGTTACAATAATAAGTCCCCCGGCAATCCTTAAAGATTCAATGCTTATGCCAAAGAATTGAAGCAAATATCTACCGGTGAAAAAGGAGATCACAAGGATAACAAAAATGTTGATAGATGTTAAAATGGATGTTTTGGAACGTTCAGCAGAAGTATCATCCTTGGTTAGTCCCACAAAAATTGGGACAGTTCCTAATGGATTAATAACCGAAAAGAGGGCAGCAAAAACATAGATAAATAATTCCATTCTTTTTTCCGCAAAGGAACATTAGCAAAGCTTCGCGGTGTTTATGGAAAAATTAAGCTTGTGTCATTTAAACACATGTTAAATCTCCCTAATGTGAATTAAGTATTAAATCATATCCTCCACCTGGGTTGGAGCATTGTCACTTCTATAATCCAGGATTTTTTTAAAATATTTGTGAATCCCGGCATTGTCCGCTTTTACTTTAATGAAATAATGATCTTTGTAGATCGAATATTCTTCTGCCTTCCCTTTATAAAGGTTCAATTTGTAATATGGAATTACTAAAGCATAGGTCTCCAATAAAGATCGGAACATCACGATAATTCCCTTCGGCCTCATTTCAATATTACAGATATTGGCGTTCCTGTCCAAAATCATGAGATTATGGATATCAATGCTCATATTGGTAATATGGAGTTTTGGAGAACCGGTTCCATTTAGTTTGAAGCGTTTTAAAAGCGTAAAAGGAGCACCCACTTCAGCATTGATTTTTTCACGGATTTTTGGCTGATTGTAACTTATATTCAGTAGCATAACATTTTTTTATAAAGATAAGTATTTGAGACTAAAGGACTATCGCTTGCCCGTAATTTCCATTATCTTTGCCCCTTATTAAGTCTGAAAAAAAGGTTAAAAAACTAAAATGAATATTCAAAAAACCATTGAACAAGCGGTTAAAAATGCACTGGCAAAAATTTACGATGTAAAAATAGAACAAGTTGAATTTCAGCCTACCCGTAAAGATTTTGAAGGAGATATAACTTTGGTGACATTTCCTATGTTGCGGCAGGTAAAGACAAGCCCGGTTCAATTGGGACAAAATATTGGTGAATTTCTTGTTGAAAATGTTCCGGAAATAAAAAAGTTCAATGTCGTGCAGGGGTTTTTAAACCTTGTTTTAAGTGATTCCTTCTATTTGAATTCTTTTAATGAGATCAAAAATCAGAAGGATTTTGGAAAGCTGGACTTTTCTGAAAATTCCAAAACCATCATGGTGGAGTATTCTTCTCCAAATACCAATAAGCCTTTGCATCTTGGTCATGTAAGGAATAATCTTTTGGGATATTCTGTAGCCGAAATTTTGAAGGCTGCAGGGAATAAAATTTATAAAACGCAAATCATAAACGATCGTGGGATCCATATTTGTAAGTCCATGTTGGCTTGGGAGCGATTTGGAAATGGGGAAACACCAGAATCTACCGGATTAAAAGGAGATAAGCTGGTCGGAAATTATTATGTAAAATTCGATCAGGAATATAAAAAGCAAATTTCAGAATTAATTGCTGAGGGGAAAACCGAGGAAGAAGCAAAAGCAGAAGCACCAATTATTAAAGAAGCACAACAAATGCTTCTTAAATGGGAAGCCGGAGATCCAGAAGTGATCGCTTTGTGGGAAAAAATGAATCGATGGGTTTACAGTGGGTTTGAAGAAACCTATGACAACCTCGGGGTTGATTTTGATAAAAATTACTACGAAAGCGATACGTACTTATTGGGAAAAGATGTTGTTGCCCAGGGAATTGAAAAGGATGTTTTCTACAGGAAAGATGATGGAAGTGTTTGGATAGATCTTACGGATGAAGGCCTGGACGAAAAAATAGTGTTGCGAAGTGACGGTACCGCCGTTTATATGACACAGGATATTGGTACAGCGATTCAGCGGGTAAAAGATTTTGATATAGACGGTATGGTTTATACCGTTGGAAACGAGCAGGATTATCATTTTAAAGTCCTGTTTTTAATTCTGAAAAAACTTGGATTCAATTGGGCGAATTACCTGGTTCATCTTAGTTATGGGATGGTAGATCTTCCTTCAGGAAAGATGAAAAGCAGGGAAGGAACCGTGGTAGATGCAGATGAGTTGATGGAGCAGATGACCCTTACCGCTAAAACTATTTCCGAAGAACTTGGAAAACTCGATGAATATTCAGAAGAGGAAAAGGCAGAGCTGCATAAAATGATTGGTTTGGGAGCCTTGAAATATTATATTTTGAAAGTGGATCCTAAAAAAAGAATTCTCTTTAATCCGGAGGAATCGGTGGATTTTCAGGGAAATACGGGGCCGTTCATACAATATACCTATGCCCGTATTCAATCTATTCTTAGAAAAGCCGATTTTGATTATTCTGAAAAACTCAATATTCCTGAAACATATCATTTACACGAAAAGGAAAAGGAACTTATAAAGCAAATACAGTTATATCCTGAAATGATCCAGCTGGCTTCAGAAAATCACAGTCCGGCATTGATCGCTAATTATACTTACGATTTGGTGAGGGAATTCAATTCCTTTTATCAAAACGTGACTATTTTGGGAACCGATAATGAAGTTGAAAAAAAATTCAGGGTGCAGTTGTCAAAAATAGTAGGGGATGTGATTAAATCGGCATTTGGATTATTAGGAATACAGGTTCCGGAGCGAATGTAAAATCCCCCTAACCTCCGAAGGGGGGAAAACGGAAAACGGAAAATAAAACTTTTCACTTCAGGATCAAATCATTAAATTTGCAAACCGCCGGAAAAGGGCGGTCAACTTAAATAAGAAGTAGAATTATGTTCGATAGTTTAAGCGATAAGTTAGATAATGCCTTACACATCCTTAAGGGACATGGCCAAATCACGGAAGTAAACGTAGCGGAAACCTTAAAGGAAGTTCGCAGGGCACTTGTTGATGCCGATGTGAATTATAAAATTGCTAAAGAATTTACCACTACGGTAAAGGAAAAAGCGATGGGACAGGATGTGTTAACAGCATTGAAACCGGGACAAATGATGGTGAAACTCGTTAAAGACGAGCTTACCGAATTAATGGGAGGCGAAGCTGCAGGGATCGATCTTTCCGGAAAACCTTCAGTGATTTTAATGGCTGGTTTGCAGGGGAGTGGTAAGACCACATTTTCGGGAAAGCTGGCAAATTATCTCAAAGCCAAAAAAACTAAAAATCCTTTATTGGTTGCCTGTGATGTTTACAGACCGGCAGCGATAAATCAGTTACAAATAGTTGGTGAACAAATAGGGGTTGCGGTATTTAGTGACGAAGGAAATCAGGATCCTGTTAATATTTCTCAGGCTGCTATCGCATTTGCAACGCAAAACGGGCATGATGTGGTAATTATAGATACCGCAGGTCGTTTGGCGGTAGATGAAGCGATGATGACAGAGATCGCAAATATCCATTCCGCGATCAAACCAAATGAAACCTTGTTCGTTGTAGATTCCATGACTGGTCAGGATGCGGTTAACACTGCGAAAGCCTTTAATGACCGACTGAATTTTGACGGGGTTATTCTTACAAAACTGGATGGTGATACCCGTGGTGGTGCCGCTATTTCCATTAAATCGGTTGTAAAAAAGCCAATAAAGTTCATTGGTACAGGCGAGAAAATGGATGCGATAGATGTTTTCTATCCTTCGCGTATGGCCGACAGGATCCTTGGAATGGGGGATGTGGTTTCCCTTGTGGAACGTGCACAGGAACAATATGATGAGGAGGAAGCAAGAAAACTTCAGAAGAAAATTGCTAAAGATCAATTTGGTTTTGACGATTTCCTTACTCAATTACATCAAATAAAGAAAATGGGGTCTATGAAAGACCTTATGGGAATGATCCCAGGTGCGGGTAAAATGCTGAAAGATGTTGATATTGATGATGATGCATTTAAACATGTGGAAGCGATTATTTATTCTATGACTCAGGCAGAGCGAAGTACTCCTAATCTTATAAACGCATCCAGAAAGAAAAGAATTGCAACAGGTTCAGGAACATCGGTCCAGCAGGTAAATCAATTATTAAAACAATTTGGCCAGATGGGAAAAATGATGAAGATGATGCAGGGTGGTGGCGGAAGAAAGATGATGCAGATGATGAAAGGAATGAAGTAAATACCCGATTGAGGACTTCAAAAAAAAGATCAACTTACTTTTTAGCTAACTAATTATAATACCGATTACTGAAATGATAATCCTGGATGGTAAAAAAACAAGCAACGATATTAAAGATGAAATTGCTGTAGAGGTTACAAAAATGAAACAACGGGGCGAAAAAATCCCGCATCTGGCCGCCATAATTGTTGGAAGCGATGGAGCAAGTTTAACATATGTGAATAGCAAAGTTCAGGCCTGTAAGAAAGTTGGTTTTGAATCTTCCTTATATAGAATGTCATCTACGGTAAGCGAACTGGAATTGATGGCTAAAATTAAAGAACTCAACGAAAATGATGATATTGATGGTTTCATAATTCAGTTGCCGCTTCCCCCGCAAATAGACACACAAAAAGTTTTGATGGCGGTAGATCCTGAGAAGGATGTAGATGGTTTTCATCCAACCAATTTCGGAAAAATGTCGCTGGATATGAGTTCTTTTATCCCGGCTACTCCATTTGGGATTTTGGAATTGCTGGAGCGGTATGATATTCCTACAAAAGGGAAACATACGGTGGTAATAGGACGTAGCCATATAGTTGGACGCCCAATGAGTATTTTAATGGGAAGAAGTGGTTTTCCGGGAAATTCAACGGTTACCCTTACACATGAGTTTACAAAGAATATTACCCAAATTACTTCCCAGGCAGATATTATTATAATCGCCGTAGGTATTCCCGATTTTCTAAAAGCCGAAATGATTAAGGATGATGCGGTTGTAATCGATGTTGGGATAACTAGAGTGCCAGATGAAAACGCAGAAAGAGGATATATTTTAAAAGGCGATGTAGATTTTGATAATGTTAGTAAAAGAGCATCGTATATCACTCCGGTACCTGGAGGGGTTGGGCCAATGACGGTTTCTATGTTGCTTAAAAACACACTTTTGGCGCGCGAAAATCACAGAGGGAAAATATAAATTCCGATTGATATTTAAAGTAAAAAGCCGCATTTTGCGGCTTTTTACTTTAATTTTATTTCTTTGTTTTCAGGAAAAGAAATTACTCTTCCTCCAGTTTCCAATCCAGATATTTGTGTAGATCAGATTCAATAAATTTCAGTCCGAATGTGAATACTGCGAAATCGTCAATATATCCTATTCCAGGAATAAAATCGGGAATTATGTCAAGTGGATTTAAGATATAAAGAAAAGCGAATGCGATCGCTGCAATGGTAAACCAGGGAACATTGGTGTAAATTCCTTTACGGTAATCCTTCAGCATTCCAAACATAATCTTGCCAAGCTCTGTATATTTTTTTAATACACTGGAATTGACGATTTTATCAGCGATAGCTTCCTGGCTGCTCATAGCAACTTCTACGTCATCATCATTTATTTTAGTGATTTCACCACTTACATATTCCTCGTCTATCAATTTAGATTTTTTGCCAAACATAGTTGTGTGTTTTTAATGGTTAATTTTATAAAGTGTCATTTCCATATTCTGTTTTGTATATTTTAAGGATTAACAGGAAAAGCGATATTAAAAGAGGGCCAAATATCAGTCCAATAAATCCAAAAAGAGGTACTCCAACAACCACTCCAAAAAGTGTGATCAATGGGTGAACGCTAGATAGTCTTTCTAAAATATACAAGCGTACCAGATTGTCTGTTGATGCTACAACTACAAATCCATAGATGAAAATTGCGAGGGCCTGCCAGTTTTGCCCCTGAGATAACAAAAGCAAGGTAACGGGAATTATTCCAATAGCCGTTCCAATAAACGGTATCATAGAACCAACAGCAGTAATTACAAACCAGAAAAAAGGATCTGGCACACCAAAGATAAGGTATCCAATTAATGCTATTATCCCCTGAATAATTGCTACTAATGGAATTCCCAGGGCATTGGAACGAACCGAAATATCGCTTTCTACCCCTACGCGTTTTATGTTTTCATCGTTTAATGGAATGTAGGTATTAAGCAATTCCTTCATTTTTTCTTTATTGATCAACATGTAATAAAGCATAAAATACATGATACCTATCGCGATAAAAGCATTAAAGGTACCGCCGGCCAAACTCTTCAAATTCGTAGATACCCACTCTGTTATGGCAGAACTATCGATACTTTTGCTAAGGTTGTACCCAAAATATTCTTCAACTTTATTTGTTTGATCCTTGACAGCCCTAATTACCTTTTCTGAATTTGCTACCGCTTTCCCAATTTTAGATGAAAGCATAAAAACAATCAACGAGATGGGGATCAAAATTCCAATGAAGGATCCTATCATTAATACAGCTGCCGCCAGAGATCTTTTCCATCCCCTTGCCAGAAGTTTTCCCATCCATTTTTTTAAAATAACATATAATGTGATTGCTCCCAGAACACCGGAGAAGTAAGGAATGATTTCCTTAAATATTAAAAGCCCTAAAAAGATAATTAACATCAGCACGAAAAGTTGACGTACTAAAGAGGGTTTTAGTCTATCCATCTATAATCTTATTTTGCGAAAAGTTGGTCAATGTTTTTAAAAGCTTTAAATTCTAATGCATTACCAGAGGGATCTTTAAAAAACATAGTCGCCTGCTCTCCTGTTTTACCTTTAAAACGAATGTAAGGCTCAATTACAAATTCAATATTCTTACTTTTTAGTTTTTCTGAAAAATCCTGAAATACATCCCATTCCAATACAACACCAAAATGTGGGATTGGAACATCTTTTCCATCTACTATATTTGCTTTGTGAGTCGAAGCAGGAGCCGGTTCCTGAACATGAATTACCAACTGATGTCCAAAAAAATTGAAATCAACCCAATGATCACTGCTTCTGCCTTCAATACAACCCAGAGTATCCCGGTAAAAACTTCGGTTGGTCTCTAAATCCAGAACAGGAATCGCCAGGTGAAATGGCTGAATTTTATTAGTCATATGAACAATTCGTTTTTAATTTGTTATAAAATTATAAAGATATAATGGCTTTTTAGTGCCAAAAATCTGTTAAGATTTATTTTTTTTTGATCCGGCTCGAGGTTTCTCAATATGTTTAAATGATCTTTTAGGCTCATTTTTTTCCTGAGGTTTGGACCTTCCGGGCGATTCTGCCTTTTGGACAGGTTTTTCTATTTTTTCGGAATCTGAAACCATGGAATTTAATGTTTCTAATTCCTGGGAAGTTAAATCGCGCCATTCGCCGGTTGGAATGTCTAAAACAACATTCATAATCCTGGTGCGTTTCAGGTTTATAACTTCATATCCCAAATATTCACACATTCTTCTAATTTGCCTGTTCAATCCCTGTGTGAGAACGATTTTGAAATCAAATTTTCCCAAACGCTCGACCTCGCATTTTTTAGTCATGGTATCCAATATAGGAACTCCCATGCTCATTCGTTGAAGAAAATTGGAGGTTAAGGGCCTGCTTACGGTGACGATATATTCCTTTTCGTGATTATTCCTGGCACGCAGAATTTTGTTGACAATGTCTCCATCATCTGTTAAGAAAATAAGACCTTCACTGGCCTTATCAAGTCTTCCTATTGGAAAAATACGTTTTGGATAGTTTATGTAGTCTATAATGTTGTCTTTTTCAACACCCGTGTCTGTGGTGCAAACAATACCGACGGGTTTATTAAATGCAAGATAAACAGGTTTTTCATCCTGATTAATAATGGTTTTCCCATCCACTTTTACAACATCATTTTCTGCTACTTTGGTTCCCATCTCCGGGATGTTGTCGTTTATTGTTACCCGCCCCTGTTCAATTAATTTATCCGCTTCACGTCTTGAACAGAAACCGGCTTCGCTTAGATATTTATTTATACGGGTGAGTTGCATTTTTTTTAAATAAAGTAGGGTAGCAAATATAAAGATAAGTAGACCATTTTTTGGTTGTTCTTAAAAATATACTTGCTACCCCAAAGTAAATTTATTCTGTTTTTTTATTATCTACGGCCACTTCATCTGTATCTTTTCTATATTTCAGCATGGATATTCCAGCTATAAAAAATACAAATCCCAAAATCGCCAATGGCCAGGGGCTTATCGCTAAAGGTAAACTATCAAAAATTCCAAGAACGCCCATTACTAAGGATATGGCACCTCCTATTAACATTATAACTGCTAAAATCTTAATCATACTGTAAATTATTGGTTAGGATGTAAAGGTAACCAAAGAAATTTAACCAACATTTACATTAACATTTCCTAAACAAGAGCAAAATTACCAGCTAATCATAAAATATTTGATCTTCGCATTATCCGGTATTTGAGAAGCGGAAATCCGTGTATCCGTATCATATCTTAAACTGGAAGGTAATTCCCGCTTATCTATGGTGAGATATAAATTCAATTCATCTATAAATATCACGGCTGAATTCAAAGTATTTTCAATTCTGGAAATCTTGTATTGCTCTACCACATCGCCAAAGGTGCTGTTTATATTTAAACCTTTAAGGGTTTCATACCTGGGATCCAAAATCTGAATATACCCAATTGTACTTGTGGTATCAAATTGTTGCACCGGTTCCAGAATAAGTAGCGGCGAGCCATCTTTATCATAGATTTCTATATTATTGGTGGAATTTAGAAATTCATTTCCCGAGATATTTCTCACTATAGAATCATTGGGGAAAATAGAGTCCAGCTGATTGATCCTAATTTCCCTGGTGAGTTGGCCTACCCTTGTATTGTCGATTAGAAATGGATCTGAATCCCGGTTACAACCAATTATAAAAATGATTGTTATTAGTAGAATACTTATTTTTTTCATGCTTTTAGTGTCTGGGGTTTATTTAAATGCTTTGTTTAATATGCTCATCACGCCTCTTATAAATGTAGCGCTGGTTAAAACCTTAATAAGTGGATCCTGTCTTTTCCTGCTACTTCCGGAAGTTCTGGATGAGATACGTTTTACTTTTTCCCTTTCTTCTTTTGCTTTTTCCCTGGCATCTTCCTTTTCTGCCCGTTCTATTTTATGTTCGAGCAATTCATAAGCACTTTCCCTTTCAATGTGTTTATTGTATTTGGTCCCTAAGGAGGAATTGCTAATAATACTGTTTAATTCCTCTGTCGTTAATATGTCCATTCTGCTTCCGGGAGCTCTCATCATAGTGGCAGCAAGTGGAGTAGGGCGTCCTTTTTCGTCTAAAACCGAAATAAGTGCTTCGCCTATTCCTAACGAGGTAAGCACGGTTTTGGTATCGTAAAATTCAGATATGGGATAATTTTCTGCGGTTAATCTTATTGCCTTTCGGTCATTTGCCGTAAAAGCTCTTAAACTATGCTGAATTTTTAACCCTAACTGACTCAATATTTCCTTTGGTACATCGGTTGGATTTTGGGTGACGAAAAATACACCAATTCCTTTGGAGCGAATGAGCTTTATGACACTTTCCAATTGATCCATCAATGCTCCTGAAGCCTCTTTGAATATTAAATGTGCCTCATCAATAAACAGTACCAATTCCGGCTTATCACTATCCCCTTTTTCAGGAAAAGTGGTATAAATTTCGGCCAGCAAACTCAACATAAAAGTGGAGAATAATTTTGGTTTTTCCTGAATGTCATTCAGCCTTATAATATTTACATATCCTTTTCCTTCCGAAGTTTTTCTAACAAGATCCAGAACATCAAATGAAGGTTCTCCAAAAAACAAATCGGCTCCCTGTTGTTCAAGAGCTACTATTTTCCGCAGAATGGTTCCGGTAGATGCTTTAGAAATCCGGCCGTAGCTCTCTTCAAATTCCTCTTTTCCTTCGTCTGTTGCAAAGAGGACGATCTTTTTTAGATCTTTTAAATCCAGCAAAGGCAAATGATTATCGTCGCAATATTTGAAAATAATGGCAAGAATCCCGGTTTGTGTTTCTGAAAGATCCAGGATACGGGATAAAAGGACCGGGCCAAACTCACTTGCTGTAGCCCGAAGGCGAACCCCGGGCTGCTGAGACAAACTCATCATTTCCACAGGGGATGCCATTGGTTCAAAATCAAAACCAATCGCCTTGTGGCGTGCCGTTAATTTTTCGTTTTCCGAAGCCGGCATCGCAATTCCGCTTAAATCCCCTTTTATATCCATCATCAAAACAGGGATTCCTTTTTCCGATAAATTTTCAGCAAGGATTTGCAGCGTCTTTGTCTTTCCGGTTCCCGTTGCCCCGGCAATAAGACCATGCCGGTTTAATGTTTTTAATGGGATTTTTACCGCGGCCTCGGGAAAGGCCATTCCTTCCAGCATCGCTGCCCCCATAAGTATAAAATCTCCTTTTGTGGTGTAGCCCTTTTGAATATGTTCAATAAACTTTTGCTGGTCTTGCATATTACTAAGTTATCATAAAATTGGGAATTGAGATGCTGCGTTTCTCAAATTTCAGCAGATTTTTGCCTTAAGACATCATAGTTTGTTGAATAAAAGCGAAGTAAGTCCTCCAGGTTTTTTTAATGAAAGCGAAACTTTTTATTGCTGAAAAGCGGGTTTTTTTAAAATCAGATTACTGCAGGATTAAGCATTTGTATGGTTCCGTTTTCAGCGTTGATCTCAGCCTGTAAACCATTTGGAATCGTGGAATTTTCGCTTATATGCCCAAACATAGCTCCCGAATAAGCCGGGATATTCAGTGGCTTGATATAATGGTCTATCACTTCTTCCAGCGTGAAAGATCCATATCCCGATCCAGGATCACAATCGGTACATTTTCCAAATACAAATCCGGAAATTTTATCCAGGACTCCGCCAAGTTTCAATTGGGTCATCATTCTGTCTACGGCATAAATTTGTTCTCCAATATCTTCAAGATACAGGATTTTATTTTCCCACTGGGAAGGAAAATATTCAGATCCCATAATTCCGGTTAATACAGAGAGGTTGCCTCCAAGCAAAACTCCTTGTGCTGCTCCGGGTGTTATTGTTCTTATCCTGTTTGTTACCTGGGTTAAATTATCGCCGATATCTTTCGGGTTTTCAAGTAATAATGCCTGCTTATCAAATAAAATTTGTTTGAATATTGAATAGCTGAATTTATTCCAGGTAGAAACGGCAAGCGGCCCGTGAAAAGTTACTAAACCGGTCTTGGCATAAATTGCAAGATGAAGCGCTGTAATATCACTGTAGCCAATAAAGATCTTTGGGTTTTTTGCAATGGCCTCATAATCGATCTTATCCAGAATTCTTGCCGCGCCCGAACCTCCTCTTAAGGCGATTACCGCATTTACCTCCGGATCCCGAAACATATCATTGAATTCCTTGGCCCGTTCTTCATCCGTTCCGCCAAGATGCCCAAACCTGTTGTTTACAAACTCACCCAATTTTACTTTTAATCCCATGGCCTCAAAGGATTCAACCGCGATCTCATAAGGCTCTGTCTCAAAAATAGCAGAAGCCGGGCTCACGATTCCTATGGTATCGCCTATGGATAATCCATTTGGCAAAAGTAAATTGGAATTCTCTGTAGGTATTGAGGAGAATCCGGCAGGTGATATAAAAGAGGATAGTGATAGGGACAACCCGCCCACACTAATGTTTCTTAAAAAGTTTCTTCTTTGCATTGTTTGCTGTTTTTGAATGGAAAATATTGGTGCTTTTGGAATTAATTCCAAACCAGATTTGAAATATCAATAATTTTCATGAATACCTTTTAGAATAATCTCCATTTGTTTTTTAATTGCTGCGGAAGAATCCGGGTAATTACTATTCATGAAACTGAAAATTAAAATCTTTCCGCTTTTGGTTTTCAGGAATCCGCTTAAAGCGTGATTGTTCCTTAAGGTTCCTGTTTTTGCAAAAATGTACGGTTCCCTGGCCAAATATGAGTTTTGGAGGGTGCCGGATCTTCCTCCGGCGGGCAAAAGTGAAAATAGCCTTTGTGAAGGAACAATTTCAGCAATTTCCTGCAATAGAAAAACCATACTGCGGGGAGTGATAAGATTATACCTGGACAATCCGGATCCGTCTACCCAGTTGGGTTTATCCGGGAGATCATATAAGTGTTGCTCCAGGATATGAGAAATGGCGATATTGGTCTTTAGGCTGTCTGAAATTTTTCCGGCAACTATAAGCAGGGTATGCTCTGCCAAAAAATTATCGCTTTGTTGCAGCATTTGTTTGTAAAGACTGTCTGAAGCTATGCTGTAAACAGTTTTTGATTCAGATAGATCTTTCGGCTTTGTTTTAAGGATCTCAACAGGTTTTTGAAGCGTATCGCTAAGCAATTCTACAAACAATTCATCTGAAGTTCTGAAGGGAACAATTTGGGTAAAACCTTTCGCTCCCGTATAGGGTTTATAGAGAAATGTGTTATTTCCCAAAGATCTTCGGATGCGGTCTGAATTTGCCTTATTTGGTATTAAATTTCTTTTAAAAATTGCAGGAAAGCTCACAGGAATTGGTTTCCCCGGGAAAAATTCAAAAACAGCATAATTTCCATAAATTGGAAATGCAGATCGTTCCACAGAATAATAATCGTTATAATCGTCCCAGGCCCATCCGGGACCAAAATGTTCATCGGTAAAAACAGGAGGGAGGTAATATAAATTTTCTTTTCTGTTTTTCAGAAAGCTTAATACTTTGGATTTCGGTAATTCTGAATATAAAAATGAAGGATCTCCGGTTCCCCAAAAAACCAGGGAATCATTTTTTACTGCGTAATTCAATGCCGGAATGGAATCTTCCAGCACTTTTAATCCGGCGTAAAAAGTGAGTAATTTGATGTTGGAGGCGGGAGTGAAATATTTCTGAGAATTAAAATCATAGAGTGTTTTTTTCTTCACGGGATCGTAAACCATAAAACCGGTGAAACTTTGCTCAAAAGCTTCAGCCTTAAACTGTTGATTTAATTGCCGGTTTAATTTTTTTGATGTAGAACATGAAATTAAAAATAAACTGGAAAATAATATAGTTAACAGGTGTTTCATTCCGGGGGTATTTGTTAAACAGCTTCTTTTGAAATACCGTTTTAATAGATCCATTCAAATTAAAGGAAAATTTTGAATCTAAAGGAGGCTATTTCGGGATAAGAAGAATTTTTTAGGGCGTTCCTAAATTTGATTATTGTATGATGTGGGTCTTTAAGTTTCCTTATCTTTGCACGCTATGATTACACAAGAGAAACAGGCATTGGTGGATGAGGGAATCATGCTGCCTTTAATGGAGGCTTTTTATACCATTCAGGGGGAAGGATTTCATAAGGGAACGGCAGCTTATTTTATTAGGATAGGGGGCTGTGATGTAGGTTGCCACTGGTGTGATGTGAAAGAGAGCTGGAATGCAGACCTGCATCCTCCAACCGCTATTGGTGAAATAATTGAACAAGCTGTGCAGTACAGTAAAACCATTGTTGTTACAGGCGGAGAACCTTTAACGTGGGATATGGATCCTTTAACCCAATTGCTTAAAAAACAAGGTTGTCAAATTCATATCGAAACTTCCGGAGCTTATAAATTAACCGGTACCTGGGACTGGATATGCCTTTCTCCAAAGAAAATAAAATTGCCCACACCCGAAATATACGAGGTGGCAAATGAATTAAAGGTAATTGTTTTTAATGTCCATGACCTTAAATTCGCAGAGGAACAGGCGGAGAAGGTTAACGAAAATTGTATTTTATATCTTCAGCCGGAATGGAGCAAAAGAGATAAAATGATTCCCTTGATCGTAGATTACGTCATGAAAAATCCAAGATGGAAAGTCTCACTTCAAACCCATAAGTATCTTAATATCCCATAAAAAAAGCGATTAAAAGTCAAATAAATGAACTTTTAACCGTTTTAGCGCCAGGTGCCAATACCTTAAAATGCCTTCAATTAAGGTTAGGTCAATACCCATTATTTCGTCACCCTGGATGTTTTGAAAAGAAGCATTTAATTACTTATTGTATAGTTCTCTGATGTCATCCATTTCTTAATGCGCCACAGCATTTAGTACTGGTTTAGCAGCTAACATTTTTATATCTACCGCCTTTTATCATTTTCTTTATCTTCTCCGGCAACATGATCGGCATGATAGCCGCCACGCTGTCCCATGGGTTTATCTTCACCGGTTGTAATATCCCGGCTCGTTTGATGTTCCATTTCAGAATTAAATTCTGCACCCAGGAGGATAATAAATGCCGTAAGAAAGAACCACAGCATAAGGATAATTACTGCCGCAAAGCTGCCATAGGTTGCATCAAAGCTGCCAAAGTTTTTCACATAAAGTGTGAAAAGCAGCGATCCTGCAAGCCAGAATACTGTAGCTATAATAGCTCCCCAGCTAATCCATTTAAATGCAGGAATTTCACGATGGGGTGCAACTTTATATACCGCAGCCAGCGCAAACATGACTATCACTGCCAGTATAGGCCATCGTAATAATTGAATAATTGTTTCTAAGGTTGAGGGTAAACCTATTTTATCGATAAGTGCGGGAAAAGCCACAACCATTGTAATAGCAATAAAACCGATAATAATGCCGCCTATGGTAAAAAGAAGGGTTATGGCATTTATTTTAAAAAAGCCCCGTTCTTCTATTTCATTATATGTAATATTTACTCCTTCAAAAACTGACTTTATACCTTTATTGGCACTCCAGAGACTGATGAGTATACCCAAAACTAAACTCCAGCCCAGGGATGATCCTGACTTTTCGGATTGCTGTTTTAAAATATTACTAATCATTTGGTGGGCCTGCTCAGGAAGGACATTTGCTATCTGGCTCATCTGCTGCTCTACTTGTGCCGGCTCCATCAGCAGTCCATATATGGATAAAGCAGCTGCAATAGCGGGAAAAATTGCAAGGAAAAAATAAAATGCAATTCCTGCTGAAACGATGGATACATGATCCTTTGTCAGCCGATCTTTTACTCGTAAAGCAATATCTTTCCAGCCTTTCTTTGGTATTTGTTGCGGTTTTTCTGCGTTGTGACCTCTGTCGCCTGATGAAGTAGTGCCCATAATAATATTATTTGCTAAGATTAAAAGTTAATGACGGATAGAGATATAAGATTAAATCTGATCTGCCATACATTCTTGAAAAACAAAATAATACATTAAATGTTTCCTGTTTATCTAAAAGACACAGCTGCTCTGTCTTGCACCTATCTTCATTACAATTACGGGTTCTGATTTTGTGACGTCATTAACCATTACAAGACTGATAAATCCTCTTAATTTATAGCTTTAAAAGGGATTTCAACATATTTGTCATCCCAGCCCATTAACAATTCGGCTCCATTTTCCCCAGGAACAAAAGCCATAGAAAAGGCTTCAATGGTTGTAGGAGAATTTCTAACAGGAACTTTTATACGAACCTGATCTTTTTTATCGGTGTAAGAATATGCACCCCAGGTGTGAACATCATTGTTTAAAATTACAGTCCATTCATTTTCCTGCGGAATTGTATATATGGTATAGGTTCCTGCTTTAACTTCTGCATCCCCAACTTTCATATCTTTATATAATGTAAGCTCGGTAGACTCATTGGCTCCTGTGCGCCAAACCTCTCCATAAGGTACCAGTTTTCCAAAAATTTCCCGATCTCTTGCTTGTGGCCGGCTATAAATTACTCTTGCGATTACCTCGTCATTCTGGTTTTTATAAATTACCAAATCCATTGGACTGGCATCCAATTTTGAGAAATTTGGAATTTCTTTTGGTTTTTGTGTTTCCTGAGCGAACGAATTGCTTTGAAATGAAAACATTGCAACTAATGCTATTAAAAATAGGTGTTTCATAATACTGTTTATTTTTTAATATTTTGCCTAAAGGTACTGTTTAGGCTTTTGTACAGATGTTAAGGAAGTATTTAAAATATGTTAAAAATCGAAGTTTTATATATGGGGATTTCTATATTTAGATGAGGGTTTAAAGCAACTAATTTCATTTGAAATCTATTCAGGTATTTTTAGCTGTTATTAGTTTTCTATTGTTTATTACATTGCGTTTTTTAGCAGGAAGGTAAAGATCCCGGCGGAAGGGCTAATGCCACACATATCGCTAAAAACAGCCTTTCAGGTGTAGTATTGACGAATCAAAAAACCGAAGTATTAAAAGCGATGTTTTTACACAAATTGTTAATAACTTAAGTGTATTATGAAGCGCTTCAGGCTAATAGGAGTAGGGGTTTTCTTATATTTGTTTGTTATATAAAATCATGAAATTTAACAGAATTATATATGAGCGAAGAAGCGAAGAAAAACAGTTATTCCGCAGATAGTATTCAGGCGCTGGAAGGAATGGAGCATGTGCGCATGCGGCCTTCTATGTATATTGGAGATACCGGCATAAGAGGTTTGCATCACCTGGTGTATGAAGTGGTGGATAATTCTATAGATGAGGCCATGGCCGGGCACTGTGATATTATTAAAATTACAATTCAAAAGGATGGTTCTGTAAGGACTGAAGATAATGGACGGGGAATACCGGTAGATCTTCATAAAAAAGAAGGTGTTTCTGCGCTTGAGGTTGTAATGACCAAAATAGGTGCCGGAGGTAAATTCGACAAGGATTCCTACAAGGTTTCAGGAGGTTTGCACGGTGTAGGTGTAAGTTGTGTAAATGCACTTTCAGAGCATTTAACGGCTACCGTATATCGCGATGGAGTAATTTGGGAACAGGAATATGAATTAGGGAAACCGCTCTATCCCGTGAGATCTGTTGGTGAAACCGATCTTGCAGGTACCGTGATTACTTTTAAGCCGGATCCTAGCATTTTTGAACAAACAGTAGATTTTAATTATGACACCCTTGCCAGCAGAATGCGGGAATTGTCATTTTTAAATAAAGGGATCACCATTTATTTAACCGATGAGCGTTTGGAAGCTGAAGATGGTACAATTCCAACAGAAACATTTCATTCAGATGAAGGTTTAAAGGAATTTATCAGGTATTTGGATGGAAACAGGGAGTCTATTATCAAGAATGTGATTTCTATGGAAGGGGAGAAAAATGATATCCCTGTTGAGGTTGCGATGGTATATAACACTTCCTTCAACGAAAACCTTCATTCTTATGTAAATAATATCAACACGCACGAGGGTGGAACACACCTTGCCGGCTTCAGGAGAGGACTAACAAGTACTTTGAAAAAGTATGCAGATGCTTCGGGAATGCTGGATAAGTTAAAGTTTGAGATCGCTGGAGACGATTTCCGTGAAGGCCTTACCGCTATTATTTCGGTAAAAGTTGCTGAGCCTCAATTTGAGGGTCAAACCAAAACGAAATTAGGTAACCGGGAAGTTACAGCGGCCGTTTCTCAGGCAGTTTCAGAAATGCTGGAAAATTACCTGGAGGAAAATCCGGGCGATGCAAAAATAATTGTTGAAAAGGTAATTCTTGCTGCCCAGGCTCGTCACGCTGCAAAAAAAGCACGTGAAATGGTTCAGCGTAAAACCGTAATGAGCATAGGAGGTTTACCTGGAAAATTATCTGACTGTTCTGAACAGGATCCTGAAAAATGTGAGGTGTATCTTGTCGAGGGAGATTCGGCCGGTGGTACAGCAAAACAGGGAAGAGACCGGAATTTTCAGGCTATTTTGCCTTTAAGGGGTAAAATTCTGAATGTGGAAAAAGCGATGCGACATAGGGTTTTTGATAACGAAGAGATCAAAAATATATATACGGCCTTAGGTGTAACCATTGGTACTGAAGAAGATAGTAAAGCTTTGAATTTATCAAAATTAAGATATCATAAAGTGGTGATAATGTGTGATGCCGATGTAGATGGTAGTCACATTGAAACTCTTATTCTTACTTTCTTTTATAGGTATATGAAGGAACTTTTGGAGAATGGCCATATTTATATAGCTACGCCACCTCTTTACTTGGTGAAAAAAGGTCAGAAAAAACAATATGCATGGAGTGAAAAAGAACGCGATACCATTGCAGAAAGCTTTAATGGGAGTGTACAAATTCAACGTTATAAAGGTCTTGGAGAGATGAATGCGGAACAATTATGGGATACTACCATGAATCCGGAGTTTAGAAAGCTGAGAAAAGTTAACATAGATAACAGTAGTGAGGCAGACAGGATTTTCTCCATGCTTATGGGGGATGAGGTACCGCCAAGAAGAGAATTTATAGAAAAGAACGCAGTATATGCTAACATTGATGTTTAGCATAAAACTTATAAAAAAACCCGTCTTATGGCGGGTTTTTTTATGATATTTTATAGATTTATGTTTTCCTTAAATAATAGGAACGATTTTTAAGTATTTTTACCCAAACTAAAACCCATAATCTTGAGAAACTACGTTAAATTCTTCCCGGTGGTATGTTTATTCTTTATATATAATTCTGCCACAGCTCAATCCACACCTTCAGATCAGGAATTATTAATAAACGATATGCTTTTGGTGGCCGATAATTTTG
>ERZ1284728.21-NODE-21-length-19244-cov-26.366304_pt1 | contig 19244 bp, 14 predicted proteins | sample MGYA00454601_ERZ1284728 | MGnify/ENA primary metagenome ERZ1284728 (study PRJEB36292, sample SAMEA5787382) | metagenome | biome: Arctic soil; feature: perennial spring outflow channel; material: sediment | place: Canada | collected 2017-07-08 | depth 0.05 m ...
TCGCCATGGGTTTGCCGCAAATTTCGGGAAATATAGATTATCAAAACCAACTTAAGCAACCGGTGACTTTACTTCCAGCAGAACTTGCCGGTGGTGAGCCGGGAACTTTTGTCCCTGTACGATTCGGAACTCAACAAAATTTAAGCGGAACGGCCACCTGGAACCAACTTATTTTTGATCCCTCTTATATTGTAGGGATACAGTCTGTAAAAACACTGCTGGCAATTTCAAGAAACGCAAAAACAAAGACAGATCAGGAAGTGAAACTTGCTATTATCAATGCTTATGGCAATGTGCTGTTATCCCGGGAAAGTGTTGATATTCTTAAAAAAAATATTGAAACCCTGGATAAAAATTACAGCGACACCCAAAAAATATTTGAAAATGGTCTTGCTGAAGAAGAGGATGTGGAACAGCTGGAGATAACCTTGCTGGGCTTGAAAAACAACCTTAGCAGAAGTGAGCGTATGCAGGACATTTCGTTTGAAATGCTCAACCTCACCCTGGGACTTCCCGTAGAAACTGAAGTTACTTTAACCGAAAATCTTGATGGGCTCGCGATGGAGTATTTTGATCTTGCTTTATTGGCAAGGGAAATTCCTGTAGAAGAAAATATCGATTTCAGGATTGCTGAAAATCAGGCGGAGTATGCCAGAATATTTGTGAGGCTGGAACAGGCTAAAGCCTTGCCTACGCTAACAAGTTTCGTGAATTACGGCTTTCAGGGCTTTAGCGAGGAATTTACTTTTTTTAAAGATAGCCAGGAATATTTCACGCAGTCTATACTGGGTGTAAGTTTAAATATTCCAATTTTTAGCAGCGGATTGCGGGGAGCCAAAACCCAACAAAAGAAAATTGAATACGAACAGGCCTTGTTACTGCTGGAAGAAACCAAAAATATGGTTCAGCTCGAAATTAATTCTGCAAAAAGTGACTACGAATTTAGCCTGGAGAATTACCAAACACAGAAACGAAATTTGGAACTTTCAGAAAGGATTGAAAACAAAAATCAGATTAAATTTTTCGAAGGACTTGCCAGCAGTTTTGAACTAAGCGAGGCCCAACGTCAGTTATATTCTGCGCAGCAGGAGTTGTTGCAGTCCATGTTAAATGTAATAACCAATAAAGTAGCACTGGAAAACCTACTTGATACATCAAAATATTCCGATGAAAATTAAAAAGTCAGATCATTTAAACGCTATGAAAAAAATAATAAGCCTGTTGTTTATAAGCCTGTTTGTAGTTTCCTGTGGAAATTCAGAAGAAATATCCGTGGAGGAAATTATAAAAACCGAAGATCTTGAGGGTATAAAAAGCAAAAAGATAGAATTAAGCAAGCAGCAAAGCGAACTTACTGCCAAAATAGACAAATTGGACGCAGCAATAAACAAACTGGATCCAAACAAAAATTACCCTTTGATTAGCACCTTTATTGTTAATGACACCATTTTCAACCATTATACAGAGGTTCAAGGCGAAGTGGCTACAAAGGAAAACATCCTTATTTATCCTGAATATTCCGGGTTGCTCACCAGGGTTTATGTGAAAGAAGGTGATAGGGTTTCAAAAGGCCAGGTCCTTGCAAAAATTGATGACGGCGGACTTTCCAGTCAACTTGCGCAAATCGAGGCCCAGGCTTCTTTGGCCAAAACCACTTTTGAACGTCAAAAAAGGTTATGGGAACAGAATATCGGATCGGAAATTCAATTTCTGGAGGCTAAAACAACTTATGAAGCTACCCAGAATTCTGTAAATCAAATACGATCTCAATTGGGAAAAACAACGGTGAGAGCACCTTTTAGCGGAGTGATTGATGAAGTGATTTCAGATCAGGGACAGGTAGTTACCCCTGGACAAAATGAATTATTCAGATTGGTGAATCTTGACAATATGTACGTTCAGGCTTCGGTACCCGAAAATTATTTGAACCAGATAAAAACCGGAACTTCCGTAATTGTTGAAATAGGAGCAATTGGAAAACAGTTTGAAGGAAAAGTGAGACAGGTAGGGAATTTTATAAATCCAAACAACAGAACATTTCAGGTAGAAGTGGCAATCCCAAATGAGGGAGGCCTGGTAAAACCAAACCTAATTGCAACGGTAAAACTGAATGACTATTCGGCAGAAAATGCAGTAATAATTCCGGAAAACAGCATTCAGAAAAATTCAATGGGAGAGAGTTTGGTCTATATCCTGGAACCGGAAAGCGACTCTACGGGAGTGGCGAAAAGAGTTCGGGTTGAAACCGGATATTCCTATGGGGCATCTGTAGAAATCCTTAAAGGCCTAAATCCCGGAGATATTTTGATCACTGAAGGTGGTAAGAACTTACGTGATCTACAAAAAGTAAAAATAAAAAATTAAGCAGCTCCATTTCATTTCCTATGAGTAACAAGATAGACAAAGAATTTGGTATTGCATCCTGGGCCATAGATAACAGGATGACGGTTTACGTGATTATTGCTATAGTAATGGTAGGTGGTTTACTTTCCTACTACAGCATGCCGCGGGAATCATTTCCAGAGATTATTGAAACAAAAATATATGTTAGTTCTGTTAACCCCGGAAACTCTGCAGAGGATGTAGAGAAATTTATTACAGAACCTTTAGAACAGGAATTCAATAACGTGGCGGGAATAAATGAAATCAGCTCTACCACTTTTCAGGATTACTCCATGGTTATTGTTGAATTTGACGATGAAATTGGAGTAGATATTGCCAAGCAAAAGATTAAAGATAAGGTGGATCTTGTAAAAGCAGAAACTACCTGGCCTACGATGGATAACGGCGCCAAGGTAGAACCCAATGTTTTTGATCTGAATCTTTCAGAAGAAATGCCCATTTTGAATATCAATCTTACGGGAGATTATACCGTACAGCAATTAAAAGATTATGCTGAATATCTCCAGGACAAGATCGAGATCCTTCCTGAAATAAAAGAAGCAACCATTCGTGGAGCCGAGGAAATGGAAGTGGAAATTGCATTAGACCCCTATAAAATGTCGGCTTCCAAGGTAAGTTTTACCGATGTGGTGAATGCGGTTAGTTCAGAAAACCGTACCATTTCAGGAGGAAATATCATTTCTAATAGTTTTCAGAAAAACATTCGGATTATTGGAGAAGTTGAGGATCCAAAAGAACTTAACAATGTAGTTGTAAAACGCGACGGCGGGACCATTTTCCTAAAAGATATCGCAGTTGTACGATTTCAGGAAAAGGATCCCACAACCTTTGCGCGGGAATATGGGGAGCCCGTAGTTATGCTGGATGTAAAAAAGCGCAGCGGAAGCAATATGATTGAAGCGGTGAATAAAATCAAAGAAATTATCGCCGTAGAACAGGAAAACTACCTTCCTGAAGATCTTGAAATTTCGCTAACCAACGATCAATCCACCAAAACCCAAAGTCAGGTGGATGACCTTGTAAACAACATCATTTTCGGTGTAATTCTCGTGGTGGTGGTTTTAATGTTTTTCCTTGGTTTCAGGAATGCATTGTTTGTAGGATTTGCGATCCCGCTTTCTATGTTTTTATCTTTTATAATCCTTTCCAGCCTTGGTTTTACCCTTAATACCATGGTGCTTTTTGCATTGGTAATGGGACTGGGAATGTTGGTGGATAACGGGATTGTGGTAGTGGAAAATGTTTATTCCCTTATGGACCAGGGAATGCCGCGTTTGAAAGCCGCAAAGCAGGGTGTTGGGGAGATTGCCTGGCCAATAATTGCATCTACAGCAACTACCCTGGCAGCCTTTTTCCCATTGGGATTATGGCCCGGAACCATCGGTAAATTTATGGTTATTTTCCCAATGACGCTTTCAATCGTACTGGGATCTTCCTTATTTGTAGCACTTATCATCAATTCCATGCTAACCTCCAGGTTTATGAAAACCGAGGAAAAGGAATTCACAAAACGAAAGCTTATCCGCTTTAGCATTATCCTTGCCGTACTGGGATTGATCTTTTTAGTAGGCGGATTTATAGCAGATGTTGGTGGCCTGAGAGCCATTGGAAACTTAATGATTTTTGGAGCGATTATGCTCTGGATTTATAAATATGTCCTTTCAAGAGGGGTAGACTATTTCCAGTATAAAGCTTTGAAAAAACTTGAGAATAGCTATGAAGGATTTTTAAAATTTGCGCTTCGGAAAAAGAAGGCCTATGTTTTCTTCTTCGGAACCTTGCTCCTTTTAATATTTTCGTTTGTTTTGGTAGGTTTGGTTCAGCCAAATGTTTTATTCTTTCCTGAAAATCAGCCAAACCAAATCATCACTTATATTGAATACCCCGAAGGAACCGATATCGAAAAAACCAATGAGCTTACCAAACAGGTAGAGGAAAGGATCTTTGAGGTAATTAAGAAGTATGAGGATGAAAACGGGTATAATTATATGGTAGAATCTGCGATTTCCCAGGTTGGGCTTGGGGCGGGAAATCCTCAAACCGATGGCGGCCAGCAAAACGATATCCCACATAAAGGAAAAGTAACCTTATCCATGCGGGAATTCAATGAGCGGCGCGGCGTAAAAAGCAGCACGGTTTTGGCCGAAGTACGCGATGCAATTCACGGTTTTCCCGGAGCATCCATAATTGTTGAAAAGGATGCTGCAGGCCCGCCTTCCGGATATCCCATTAACATCGAATTAAAAGGGGAAAATTATGACGATTTGCTCACCCAGGCGGAACAGGTACGTTCTTTTATTCAGGAACTGAATGTTGCCGGGATTGAAGAATTAAAGATCGATGTTAATAAGTCCAAATCGGAGCTTGATGTACGTGTAAACAGGCAAAAAGCAGGTCAGCTTGGAGTTTCCACTTCTGCAGTAGGACAAACTTTAAGAAGATCCATTTACGGGGAAGAAGTTTCTACCTATAAGGATGGGGACGATGATTATGAAATCAATGTACGCTTTAATGAAGCCACGAGATATAATGAGAATGCACTCTTTAACCAACCTGTAACTTTTAGGGATCAAAATACCGGAGAACTTGTACAGGTGCCAATTTCCTCTGTTATCGAAACAAAATCCACTTCGGCTTTTAATTCGATTAAAAGAAAAGATTTAAAGCGGGTTATTACTGTTTATTCGAACGTGCTTGAGGGATATAATGGAAATGAAATTGTTGAACAACTTAAAATTGCACTGAACAATTATGAGCTTCCTGCCAATACGAATCTTGCATTTACGGGAGAACAGGAAAAACAAGCCGAAAATATGGACTTCCTTCTTAAAGCTTTACTCTTTGCTTTGGGAGGTATCTTATTGATACTGGTTGCACAGTTCAACTCGGTTTCAAAACCTATCATCATATTAATGGCGGTTGTATTGAGTTTAGCCGGAGTTTTCCTTGGGATGGTCATTTTCCAAATGGATTTTATAATTATTATGACGATGATGGGTATTATTTCCCTTGCAGGAATTGTAGTGAACAATGCCATTGTACTCATAGATTATACACAGTTGCTCATAGACAGGAAAAAAGAAGCCCTGGGCTACGAACCTGATGAATTATTAACCCGTGAAGAATACTTTACCGTTATTGTTGCTGGAGGTAAATCCAGGCTACGCCCTGTTTTATTAACCGCCGTTACTACAATTCTGGGATTAATTCCGCTGGCAGTTGGACTAAATGTGGACTTCTTTAGCCTGTTTACAGATTATGATCCTAGAATATATGTTGGAGGAGATAATGTGATTTTCTGGGGACCATTGGCCTGGACGGTAATCTTTGGATTAGTATTCGCCACCTTCCTCACATTGATCGTAGTCCCTGTGATGTTCTATTTGGTGAACAGGAATAAAGTTAGCTTTCGCAATAAACGCGCTGCAAGAAAAAGACTAAAGGCAATTAAGCAGGCATAAGCCTAGAATCATAAATAAAGAAAACCCCGAAACCAAAAGGCTTCGGGGTTTTTCTGTATTTATTTTAATAATTTAGTTCCTTGTAACCAAAGTGCCATTATAATCATATTTGGTAACTTCGGCAATTATATTGTTGGTATAATCCACCTCCATCAGTTGATTGGAAGACCAGAAAAACCATTTTCCGGTTTTTTTTCCGTCTTCATAATTTGCCATGGCTACTTTTTTACCGTCTTGGTCATAAGAAATCCATGTTCCGTGAAGTTTCCCATCCTTATACGTTCCTTCCTGGCTAACACTTCCATCTTGATTATAAAAGGTTCCTTTAATTAAGTTTCCCTGCTTTTCAAAATCAGGCTTAATTTCCTGCGCTGACAGGGTTACACTAAAAAGAAAGGCAACCACCACCAACATTGATTTTATATTTTTCATTTGTACTTATTTATAGTTTCTAAATTTGGCTCCCGATAGCTATCGAGGAAAATTCGCATATCTTCATCGGGGTTTGTATTGTATTCCCGTTATGCGCATTTCATAGCTTTTAATATTCTTCTAATATACTAAAATTTTACATTTAAACAATGTTTAGGTAACATTAAGTTAACATTGGGATTAATGTTAATTCTTCATAATGTATCAGCTTCGGTTAAATGATCCAAAAATGAACATATTTTTTATCGGGTTTAATCATTAGAAACCACCATAACTTCTTACTTTTGCCTCTCAAAATTTCAAGAAATCAATATGTACAGAAGTCATACCTGTGGTGAGTTAAGAACAGAAAATATTGGAGAGGAAGTGATCCTTTCGGGTTGGGTCCAAAAGCTAAGGAACAAGGGATTTATGATGTGGGTAGACCTTCGGGACAGGTATGGAATAACCCAGCTTATTTTTGATGAGGAACGCACTTCTGAAGAAATAATGAAACAGGCTTCACAACTTGGGCGTGAATATGTTATACAAATTAAAGGAAAGGTAATAGAACGGGAATCCAAAAACCCACAACTTCCTACCGGTGATATTGAAATCCTTGTTTCAGAATATCACTTGCTCAATGCTTCATTAACACCTCCTTTCACCATTGAAAATGATACCGATGGCGGAGAAGAACTCCGAATGAAATACCGTTATCTGGACATTAGAAGGAATCCGGTAAAGGATAGCCTGATGTTTCGCCATAAAGTGGGAATGCAGGTACGGAATTATCTTTCAAATCAGGGATTTATTGAAATAGAAACTCCGTATTTAATTAAATCCACACCTGAAGGAGCACGGGATTTTGTGGTGCCAAGCAGGATGAATGAAGGTCAGTTTTACGCTTTGCCGCAATCTCCCCAAACTTTTAAACAACTTCTTATGGTTGGGGGAATGGATAAATATTTCCAGATCGTAAAATGTTTCAGGGATGAAGATTTACGGGCAGATCGCCAGCCGGAATTCACCCAAATCGATTGCGAAATGGCCTTTGTGGAACAGGAGGATATCCTGAACACTTTTGAAGGACTTACAAAACATTTGTTGAAAGAAATTCGCGGATTTGAAATCGATTCTTTCCCCAGAATGACCTATGCAGAAGCGATGCGAAAATATGGAAATGACAAACCAGATATTCGATTCGGGATGGAATTTGCAGAATTGAACGATCTTGCCAAGGGAAAAGGTTTTCCAATTTTTGATGATCAGGAATTGGTTGTTGGGATTGCCGTCCCAGGTGCCGGTGGCTATACCAGAAAAGAAATAGATAACCTTGTAGCCTGGGTGAAGCGACCTCAAATTGGCGCAAATGGCCTTATTTGGGCAAAATACAACGAGGATGGAAGTTTAAAATCTTCGGTCGATAAATTTTATTCTCAGGAGGATCTCTTGGGCTGGGCAGAGGTATCCGGAGCAAAGGCTGGAGATCTTATTCTTGTAATGTCCGGTGAGACCAATAAAACCAGAACCCAGTTAAGTGCGCTTAGAATGCACCTGGCAACAGAATTAGGATTGAGAGATCCCAATGTATTCGCACCGCTATGGGTACTGGATTTTCCACTTTTGGAATGGGATGAGGAAACAATTCGTTTTCACGCTATGCACCACCCGTTTACTTCCCCAAAACCGGAAGACTTTAAATTACTGGAAACCAATCCGGGAGCTGTTAGGGCAAATGCCTATGATCTTGTGCTTAACGGAAATGAGATTGGAGGAGGTTCCATCAGGATCCACGATAAAGCTACCCAGGCAAAAATGTTCGATTATTTGGGCTTCACTCCTGAAGAGGCAAAGGAACAATTCGGATTTTTGATGAATGCTTTTGAATTTGGCGCGCCTCCGCATGGGGGAGTCGCTTTTGGTTTTGACAGGCTTGTGGCTATATTGGACGGAAAAGAGACCATCCGGGACTATATCGCATTTCCTAAAAACAATAATGGCAGGGATGTTATGATTGATGCTCCGGCCAAATTGGATGAAGCACAATTGAAAGAATTACATCTACAGGTGAAATTATAATTCAGATAAAATTGCTGCTTAAAATTTCAAAAGAAATTTTAGCTTTAGAAAATAAAGTGAGAAGGATGGAGTTAAAAACAAAAAATTTTTCACTTCATAAACATCTATAAAAAACTATCAAATGTTTTTACACTCAATTCGGGGTTTAAGCTTTCAACGGTTTTTACTTTGGAAAACCAAACATCTTTCTCAACAGCAATTTATACTACTGTTGAGTGCAATTATTGGTTTTACTGCAGGGTTGGGTGCTGTTTTGATCAAAAACTTAACACACTTTATTCAGAATTTGCTGGAAGGAAAGATGATCTCTCTTTACCACACGGCATTTTATTTTATTTTTCCGCTATTAGGACTAACCATAACACTTCTTATTATAAAATATGGGATAAAAAGAAAAATTGGTCATGGAATTCCTTCAACCTTATATGCTATTTCTAAAAAGAAAGGTATAATGCGTTCTTTCCAAATGTATGCGTCATTAATTACAGCTCCAATTACGGTAGGTTTTGGTGGATCGGTAGGACTGGAAGGACCTACAGTTGCAACCGGTGCTTCATTGGGATCCAACATCGCCCGGCTTTTCCAAATGAATCAAAGAGCTCGTACGCTTCTAATAAGTTGTGCCGCAGCAGGAGCTATGTCCTCCATTTTTAAGGCTCCAATTGCAGCTATTATTTTTGCTATAGAAGTTTTTAGTCTGGATCTAACCTTGATCTCGCTGCTTCCACTGCTATTAGCTTCGGTTTCAGCAATTCTCACCTCCTACTTTTTCTTTGGCGCAGATATCATTCTGCCAATTAAACTTCAGGATCAATTCCTGATTTCTGAAGTTCCCTTTTATATAATTTTAGGAATACTTGCTTCACTTTGCTCCATGTATTTTACGAGCGTTTACTTTAAGATGAATGATCTATTCAAAAAAATAGGATCCCCTATAAAACGTTTGTTGGTAGGAGGAGTTAGCCTTGGAGTTCTCGTTTATTTTATTCCGCCGCTCTATGGAGAAGGATATAATGTAATCAATAATCTTCTTGCAGAAAATTATATGGAAGCTTTGGGAACAAACCTATTCAATGCTTATCTTGAAAATATATGGGTTGTAATAGTTCTGTTAATAGGCCTTGTTATATTTAAAATAATTGCAACATCACTAACCTTTGGCGCAGGTGGGGTAGGAGGAATTTTTGCTCCTGTACTTTTTATGGGAAGTGCAATGGGGCATTGCTTTGCATTAATTGTAAATAACCTGGGCTTCCTCAAAAATCCTATCTCCGTGAGTAGTTTTACAATGGTTGGCATGGCAGGATTAATGGCAGGGGTTCTGCACGCTCCACTTACGGCAATATTTTTGATTGCTGAATTAACCGGTGGTTATGAATTATTTGTTCCATTGATGATCACGGCAGCGATCTCTTTTATGATCACAAACAAATTCCAACCACATTCGGTGTATACTATGGAACTGGCGCTTCGTGGAGAACTGCTTACTCATGACAAAGATCAGGTAGTCCTTACTTTGCTTGATATCCAGCAGGTGATAGAAACCAATTTTGTAGAACTGAATATCAGTATGACCCTGGGCGACGTTGTGCATAAAGGGGTGATAAAATCTTCCCGAAATCTATTTCCTGTGCTTGATGAAAACAAGCATTTTATGGGAATCCTTTTGCTGGATGATATCAGGCCGGTAATGTTCGACCGGGATTTATACGATACAATTACAGTACAGGAACTTATGCAAAGGGCACCAGAAATAATAAATATCCAGAATGACAGCATGAAAGATATTATGAGAAAATTTCAGGAAAGTGATGCATGGAATCTTCCGGTAGTGAGAAATGATAAATATATTGGTTTCGTTTCCAAATCAAAATTATTGACCGCCTACCGGCAAAAATTAATTGAAGTAACAGTTTAAATTATGAACTTAATATTGAAAATCCTCGGAATATTAATCCTTATTGCCATTGGCACTGGGTTCTATTTTAGATTGAATGACGATGTACTTTTGGGAGATAAGATCATAGGGGTCGCGGTTTTAGCAAGTGCATTTATCCTCATGCCTATCTTTTTATATGTGCGTTGGAAAGGAAAAAAACTGGAAGATTATACGCTTTCTGAAAAAAACTTTAAAAAAATGCGCGAGAACGAGGGGAACTAACTCATTTATAATCAATAACGTTAAAAATATTTTTTATTTTTCCTCCTTCCAATAAATTTAATTATGTAAGTTTGTCCTTTATTAATTATTTATTTTATTACAATGGAAGGTACAGTTAAATTTTTCAATGAGTCTAAAGGATATGGATTCATTACCAACGACGACACAGGTAGAGACATCTTTGTACACATTACAGGTCTTGACGGTGAATCTTTAAACGAAGGTGACAAGGTTGAGTACGTTGAAGAAGAAGGAAGAAAAGGATTAACCGCAGCTCAGGTGCGCGTTATCAACGATTAATATATTTAGTATATTTAATTCGAAAACATTAAAAACCCGGCTAAATTTAATTTAGCCGGGTTTTTTGGTGTTTACCGCAATCTATATTGATTGCTCCTGCCCTTCAGGAAACAGGCTTTTTCAATCCTTCCAGCATAGTTTTGGTTAGTTTTTCCAAATCGAATTCATGTTCCCATCCCCAGTCTTCTCTCGCTTCTTTGTCATCAATGCTGCCGGGCCAGGAATCGGCAATTGGTTGCCTGAAATCAGGTTTATAGCTTATTTCAAATTCCGGGAGTTGTTTTTTTATTTCTGAAGCGAGTTCTTTCGGAGTAAAACTCATCGCCGACAAATTATAGGAGGATCTCACTTTCACATCTTTAGCTGGAGCCTCCATGATATCCACGGTTGCTTTAATAGCATCATCCATAAACATCATAGGGAGCGCAGTGTTTTCATCTAAAAATGAAGTATAAGAGCCTTTATTTAAAGCTTCACGGAATATTTCGATGGCATAATCTGTAGTCCCGCCACCCGGAAGGGTTTTATAGCTTATAATCCCGGGATATCTCAAACTGCGCACATCCACGTCATACTTTTTGAAAAAATATTCACACCAGCGCTCCCCGGTTTGCTTGGAAATTCCGTAAACCGTTGTGGGTTCCATAATAGTTGTTTGTGGCGTGTTTTCCTTTGGGGTACTCGGACCAAAAACAGCAATACTGGAAGGCCAGAACACTCTGCTTATCTTTTTATCTTTCGCCATATTCAGGATAATAAAAAGCGAATTCATGTTCAGGTCCCAGGCCTTCATCGGAATTTTCTCGGCAGTAGCACTTAACATGGCTGCCATAAGGTAAACATCCGTTATCTGGTATTTTTCCACAACCTCTTCAATCAATTCCTTATCAGTAGCATCTAAAATTTCAAAAGGACCTGAATTCATCAATTCTTCATCGCCCTCCTTAATGTCGCTGGCTACAACCGTGTTATTACCATAAAGCGCTCTTAACTTAAGCGTAAGTTCACTTCCAATTTGTCCGGAAGCGCCAATTATCAATATTTTCTTTGAATTCATCGTCTCAATTTTGTCGTGCAAAGATATTGATTTCGCAAAAGAACATCGAAGTTTCCGCGTAAAATAAGAAGCGTTATACCCTACATTTCATTCTGCTTTTTTAGGAAAGGTTTTTCATTAACTTTGTTTTTCAAGATCTGAATATGAAGAATATTTTTTTAATACTGCTAACCTTGTTTTTATTGGGTTGTGAAGAGAAGAAAAACATGGAGGAGAATGCCGAAAAAAAGATGGAGGACTCCATTGCTTTTAGTCAGAACCTGAATGTTTCCAACCAGGAAGTACTCCTTCTCCCTGAAGCTCGCGCCATTACTTCCGAATGGCTCGCATATCTCACCGCACAAATTGAAATCGAGAATTTTCGGGAGTACACTGTAAATGATGTGGTTTCCAATGCCCGCCCTATAGCCGAAATTATGCGTTCCCTAAGAGAAACACTTCCGGATACCCTGAAATCTAACGCTACTGAAGCGCGACTCGCTGTAATTTATACAAAAGCTATGGTACTGGAACAACAATCTAAAAAGAGAAATCCAGATCCCAGGGAAATCGCAAATATTGCAGCGGAGATCCCAACAGAATTTAATAATTTTAAAATACAACTCAACGAATTATTCCTTAAAACCCTGGAACAGTTTGAAAAGGAACTGGATGAATTTGATGCGGAACAGGAAAGAGATACTACTAAAACCCAAAAACCACGTACTCCGGAAATTGAGGATCGTGTTTAGGGCTACTCATTTCTAAATCATTAATTTTCGAGATTCTAAAATCACTAAATAACCAAAATGAAAAAAATTACGCTTCTCCTGTTACTTGTATCCTTATCCGCCTGCACATTTTCTACCAAAACCACGACAACAGAAACTTCTGAAGAAAAAGAATCTGAAGAAATTTCAGAAGAAAAGATAAATTCTACATTGGAAAATTGGCACGCGGCTGCAGCCAATGCGAATTTTGAAGATTATTTTGCATTGATGGCAGAGGACGGGCTTTTCATAGGAACAGATGCTACCGAAAACTGGCAAAACACGGCATTCAGGGAATTTTCAAAACCCTATTTCGACAAGGGAAAAGCCTGGAATTTCACAACCCTGGAAAGGAATATTTATACCTCAAAAAATGGACAAACAGCCTGGTTTGATGAATTGCTGGATACACAAATGGGAATTTGTCGCGGATCCGGAGCTCTGGAAAAAGTGAACGGAGAATGGAAAATCAAACATTATGTGCTTTCTATCGCCATCCCAAATGAGAATGTTTCAGAAATCACCGCCATCAAAAAACAAACCGACAGTCTTCTAATTCTTCAACTTCAGAAAAAGGGAAAATAAGATGTGAGATGTGAGTATTGAGTATTCCAAAATATAACTACGGTATAATTAATGATCATACTTTGTTAATTTTAAGTAATTTAGCCAATGAAATCTTATATAGCTATCTTTGCCGAAAATTACCAAGGCGGGAAAATAAGACCTTAAAAATAAAACCCTAAAAATAATTTAAAAGAATCTATGCAAAAAATAACCAGTATTATGCTACTACCAGTGCTTGCAGCATTGGTAGCCACGGGCTGCAAAAGTGAGGACAATAAAATGGAGAAAGACGAAGCCCGCGGGATCAATCTTGCTTTTATGGATACAACCGTAAGTCCTAAACAAGATTTCTTTAGATATGTAAACGGAGTTTGGGTAGATTCTACCGAAATTCCCGATGAATATACTACCTGGGGAAGCTTTAATGAACTCCGGAAAAATACCGATGCCGCTGCTTTAAGCCTTCTGGAAAAAGCTTCAAATAACAAGGAGCTGGAAGCTTCCAGCGATCAGGCAAAAGCGGTATATCTTTACAAAAGCATTATGGACACCGTATCCCGGAATGAAAAAGGGGTGGCTCCTTTAAAGGACTTCCTGGCAAAAATTGAAGCTATAGGGAATAAAGAAGATCTTCAGGCCTATCTTACAGAAATGCAGGAATACGGAGGTGCAGGATTTTATAGATTTACTGTGCGCGCAGATGCCAAAGACAGCAACAAAAATGCTGCTTATTTATATCCTTCAGGTTTAGGTTTGCCAGATCGTGATTATTACATCCAGGATGATGCAAATTCAAAAGAAACCCGCGAAAAATATAAAGTTCACATCACGAGAATGCTTCAGTATTTAGGCGATTCCCCGGAAGAAGCTTCAAAAAGTGCCGAGGGTATTCTTGCCTTTGAAACCAGCCTTGCACAACCTCAGCTTGATAAAGTGGAACGCCGGGATGCAAGAAAACAGTACAATCCAATGGCGGTAGCTGAACTTCAAAAGCAGGTTCCCGCATTAAACTGGAAAGCTTATTTTGGTGCAATCGGTGCATCTCAGGTAGATACCGTAATTGTAGCTCAGCCTAAATATATGCAGCAGTTGCAAAAAACCTTTTCAGGGAAAAATGTGGATGCCTGGAAAAACTATTTACGATGGAGCTTCTTAAACGATGCCTCCAATGCTTTAAGTACGGAAATTGAAAGGGCAAGCTGGGAATTTTACAGTCAGACTTTACAGGGCGCAAAAGAACAACGTCCGCTTAATGAACGCGCTTTAGGAACCGTAAACGGAACCTTGGGCGAAGCTTTAGGAAAGTTATATGTGGAAGAAAACTTCCCTCCGGAAGCTAAGGAAAAGGCTCAGGAAATGATCGCAAATATCATCAAGGCTTACGAAGTAAGGATCAATAACCTAAGCTGGATGAGTGACAGCACCAAGACCAAAGCAATCGAAAAACTGGGAACTACACGAGTAAAAGTTGGTTATCCCGATGAGTGGAAGGATTACAGCGAACTTGAGATCGCAGCTCCCGGAGATGAAAACGGATCTTTTTTCCAGAATATGATGAACGCCGCAAAATGGAACGTAAAGGAAACCATGGCAAAACTTGGCGAGCCGGTAGATAAGGACGAATGGTATATGGCTCCGCAAACCGTGAATGCATATTACAACCCAAGTTACAACGAGATTGTGTTCCCTGCAGCTATCCTGCAACCACCTTTTTACGATTATAAGGCGGATGCTGCCGTAAATTATGGCGGAATTGGCGCTGTTATAGGTCACGAGATCTCACACGGATTCGATGACAGCGGATCTCGTTTTGATGCTGAAGGAAACCTTAACAACTGGTGGGGTGAAAATGATCTTACCGAATTTGAAAAACTGGGAGGCGCACTTGCCGATCAATACAGTGCTATCGAGGTATTGGACAGCGTTTACATCAATGGAAAATTCACTTTAGGGGAGAACATTGGAGATCTTGGAGGGGTGAATGCCGCCTACGACGGACTGCAAATTCACATGAAAGAACATGGAAATCCAGGTGAAATCGATGGGTTTTCACCGGAGCAACGTTTCTTTATGTCCTGGGCAACTGTGTGGCGCACCAAGATGAGGGAAGCAGCTTTGAGAAACAGGATTAAGACAGATCCACACTCTCCGGGGATGTACCGCGCGTATGTGCCACTTCAAAATATCGAGGCTTTTTACCAGGCTTTTGATATTAAGGAAGGAGATAAAATGTACATAGAACCTTCAAACCGGGTCTTGATCTGGTAAAAAGGAATAAGAATTTTAGAAGGGCCGCAGCAATGTTGGCCCTTTTTTATTTTAAGGCTGCGTCCCCCACGCCCAAAAGCGCGGCGATCGGGCTATTCGCTGTAGTTCCAATTCCCTGCGGGCATTGGAAGCTGCCGCTGCTATCCCTCACAGAAAATTTTGATAAAACTTCATTGTTGCCCGATAAAGATTTGGTGAAAGCTGAAACCACACCTCTTGTGGCATTTCAAATTTATTTTTAAAAACAGACCATGCTTTTAAATTATACTGACCATTAAAGTGTTCTAAGAAAATGGTTTAACTAAATGTTTATCAGTTAATTAAAATCAAGTCTTTTTTCTTGGTTCTTGCAGTTACGCCGAAGGCGGAACGATCTTGACTCTTTACCGGATATTACTGATTAAACTTATACGATTCGTTAAAATCCAATCAATAAATACCCTGCTGAAAAGAATAATCCAACACCTCTTCTAAAGCTACAGACTCTATAGTTTTCCCTTTTGAAACTTTCTCATGATCAAATAGAGGGATGGCAAGATTTTTCTCCTCCGCAATTCTGGAATAATAAGCTTCCTTTGTTGGGTGCTCTGGATATACGGCATTAAATGTAACTCCCCAGGCCTCCTTTTCAATTATTGTAGAGATGATGCCAATACAATCGTCCAGGTGAATCAAATTCACAGGAGCTTTTGGATCTTTGACATTCTTTCTACCCGATAAATAATTTACAGGATGCCTGCCAGGACCAAACAAACCTCCAAACCTAACTATTGTGGTTTCGTAGTGTTCACTGTTTTTCAATTCATTTTCTGCAGATTTTAACTGCCGGGAATTTTCAGCCGTTCCGTTGGGGGAATCCTTTTCAGTATAAACAGGAAATTCTTCGGAGTCTGCATACACAGAAGTGGCGCTGACAAAAAGCACTTTTTTTATGCTGGATTTTTCAATAAAATCTTTCAGTCTTCCTATTTTTCCAATAAAATCCGCTTCAGGATCGATTCTTAATCCCGGGGGAATATCTATAATAAGAACCTCCGAATCTTCCAGAAAGGCGCTAAGGTCACCCTGAACTCCTTCCGCAAACAACTTAACCCTGTAAGGAGTAAGACCCGCTTCAGATAGCTTACTGAGCTTTTCCATGCTGGTGGTAGACCCCTTAATTATATGACCTTCCTCAAGCAATTTTTCAGACAGTGGCAATCCCAGCCAACCGCAACCTAATAGTGATATCTTCATGTATTTTTCTTCCTCCTATATATGAAGGATTTTTTTATAAAATTAATCCAACCTGATAGTTTTCCTTATAATTACTGCATCATTAACCACAAAAGGTCTCGGGATCATAGCTTTTTCGCGTTCCGGAATATCAAACTCCGGGTTTTCCAAAAGATCGTAACTGGATTCATATAAAACGAATTCAGGCAGTTTTTCTTCCTTAACCACAAATTCAATGCTTAGGGTATCGCTGTTTGAGGCATGATAAATAAGCAATCTGTTATTCCATCGTTTGGTAAAAATATGAAATGAATATGCCCCAAGATCAATCGAATCGGCGGTTAAACCATTTACCTTAAACTCTTCAAAATCGACTTTTCTGTCTGCATAGAGTTCCATCCGGTTAATTTTTCGGTTTGGAGCAATCTTCAGGGAATATCGGCTTGTGTTATCTAGACTATTCTCCGAATTCAGTTTTTCAAAAACAACTCCAGGTTCAGGAATATTTTTGATTGGGGCTTTCGCTTTAAAGGTGAAATTTGATCCATATTTGCTTTGTAAAGCCTCTTCAGAAGAAGGGATAATTATAGGATCTTCTCCAAAAAATTCCGATGTCCAGGAATCGATCATGCGATCATAGGAATTCCAGCTTGCCGCGCTGGTATCTGCATTAAAAAGATAAACAAGACTATTGGGTTTCGGTCGTTCTTCAGTAAAAGAAGATTTAAAATGGGCGGTGATGAACAGCACATTAAAGACTAAAAAACAAAGTAATGCCAGGGCCTTTTTCAGCTTAAAATATCCGAAAACTGGAAGAAAAAACAGAAATAAGAAAGTGGTGAGAACAGCAGTTACAAAAAGTATTTTTAATCCCAATGCCACTGGAAAAGTGGTGATAAATGGCAATAGAATAACCAATGCCGGCAGACTTAACAACAGCATTAAAAACAGGTTTGGTCGTTTTTGACGGATCATTACCCATAATTGCAAAATCGCGAAAAATGCTGGCAGGATAAAATATGCCGCTCCCTCAAGAAAAAATGCGAGGAGGAGGCAGATTAACATCCAGAAAAACAGGGGAAATACGAGGTAACCTGCTTTCTTATCCTGAGAATTGAATTTATGATATGCGAAAAGATTAATGCTTAATGTTAGGAAGATTACGGCGGCAATATAATAATACCCGTTATAGGTAAACCCGTGCTCCATTTCGGAATATTCCGGGTAGATCATCAGGCAGAATTTCCAGAGTAAATAGGTTAAAATTCCAGATCCCAGCAAACTTATAAAAAACGGGTTCATCCCATTTAACACCGATCTTAAAAAGTGCTTTTTGCTAAAAATTCCATACGCCAAAACCAGGAAAAACAGGATGAAACAAAGGATCAACATCGGGAAAATATACGAGAAGGGATAAATGATGATCTCACCAAGAGGCAAACTGAAATAGATAAGATCTTCTTCAGAATCCAGTTCTGAAACATTGGCATCCTTGAAATAATCAAGCAGTGGCATCAAATAACTCCCCTGGTGTGCGAGGGTTTCCCTATCAAGATTCTCAGGGATATCCCTGGCGGTATGGTAATCAAAGTGATCGTCTATAAACGCGAAATTGTAACCATTGATATTGGCCTTTTCTCTTAAAACGGTAAGATCTGTATCATTTGGGAGCATTTTATAGACACTATATGCCAGGGAATTTGTAACAGGATATTTAGGATTGGCTTTAATGAATTCACGAATAAGTGCTGAATTTCCGGAATTGGTTTCCAGGAGCATAAAGGAATTCCCACCGCTCCCGCGGGCTTCAAAATTCAAAGCGACTGACACATTTTTTGCCCAGGGATGTTCTTTTACAAAAAGATCGGCACCATTCAATCCTAATTCCTCTGCATCGGTAAATAAAAGTATAATCTCGTTTTTGTTGGATTCGCCACTTTCAAGAAATGCCCTGATCCCCTCCAAAATGGTGGCCACTCCGCTGGCAGCATCACTTGCACCGGGCGAGGAATGTCCTGCACTGTCATAGTGAGACATTAATAGCAGGGCACTTCCTTCTTCCCTGCCGGGAATTCTCGCCAGGATATTTTGAGGGCGCGTGATCACACCTTCATTATTAAGGTTGTAGCCTTCCTGCATTTGAACTTCCAGTCCCAGTTCCTGCAATTCGTTCACAATGTAATTTCGAACCCTGCTATGAGCACTGCTCCCTACATAATGAGGAGTTTGCGCGATGTTTTCTATGTGCTGGAATGCTCGTTCAGTAGAAAATTCGGTTTCAGATGTTTCTGAAGAAGTTTCTTTTCCAGGCATACTGGAATAAAAAATAAACCAGGTGCAAAAAATAAGGATCAGAATTATAAATAAGGGGGATAATTTTTTCAGCATAAAACAGAGCAACTATTAAGGTTTAAAGATAAATAAGTTAAGCTGAATAAAATAAATTTATGCACCTCTTCTAAGGTTCGAAAATTTTCCTTATATTCAAAAGATTAATTATCAAAAAGTTAGCGCTATGGGAATTAAAAGTTTTGAGGGAAAAAGAGCGGAGCCGGAGAAAATTCAAAGCG
>ERZ1284728.22-NODE-22-length-18925-cov-13.051086_pt1 | contig 18925 bp, 21 predicted proteins | sample MGYA00454601_ERZ1284728 | MGnify/ENA primary metagenome ERZ1284728 (study PRJEB36292, sample SAMEA5787382) | metagenome | biome: Arctic soil; feature: perennial spring outflow channel; material: sediment | place: Canada | collected 2017-07-08 | depth 0.05 m ...
TTTTCTCGACTTCGGTGGCACTCATGTCCTTATTTAAAAAGTTTGAATGGAAAGGAAGGGAATTCCGAAGTTAGAAGAAAAAGGAATCAGGAAAAGAGAAAATAGAATAAAACAATAAACATCCGAGTATCGTTATGTTCAAAAAAAAGCTCGTTAAGAATGACAAAAAAAGGAGTTGATTTTCGAGCTCCGAGAATTCGGAATTTTGAATTCCTTTTACTCTGCTTTAATAAGAATAGGCATGGTAAAGACACTGTTAACGGGAATTCCGCGTTTGCTGGCGGGATAGATCTTTGGAAGGGAATCGATGCTTTGCTGAAGCCATACTTTCAATTCAGGAATTTGGTTGGTGACCAGGGTATCCACCTCTATAGAAGCAATTACAGGTTTTCCTGTTTTGGAAATTTCAAGGTGTAGATAGATCGTATCGTCGATAGCTTCGGTAACAATTGGTTCCTGACGGGCGAGATATGCATAAACCGAATTAGCTACGCTGGCTTCAAAGCAATCACGTGCCTTATCGGGTTCAGCGATATTCTTGCAATTCTCGAAAGCCGGATATTCATCTAACTCTTTCCAGTTCAGCGTTTTGCTTTCCAGTTCCAATACTTCTTCAGAACTGATTTTCCTGGTCTCAAAATTATTGCAGCCAACCAGAACAGAAAAAAGGATCAGGAGTAATGTTTTTTTCATGTAAGAAATTTGATGAAAATCATTGAAACCCAAAAATAGTGAAATTGAGAGGATTTTTCAGGCTAGAATTATCCAATTTCCTAACTATGGGTTTATTACCTTAAGATCCGGTTTTTTTTGGATTTTTGAGATATAGTTCATAATAAATCCTGGTTTCAAAATCCTTAAAATAATTATCAACAACAATTGCATACTCATCCAAAGCACGTTCGTTGTCCGGTTTTTCCTCCAGGGAATTTTTGATGTGATCTTATTTTATTTTGATATCCTTATCCAGTCTGTCAGGATTTTGTCTTGAATCAAATAGGGTGATAATTTCAATCTCATTTGATTGATGTAATATCCGGTCATAAAATGTTGTTTGTTTAGTAACCACACATTTATATAATCCATCAAATTGATTAGATTTCGGACAACTATCAGGTTGAGAAGAGATTTGATTGATTTTTTCAGTTAATTTTTGAATAAATCTATCACGCGTTTTTAAACTCCATTTTTCGATTAAATACTCACTTAATTGAAGAAGCTTGTATTCAGCAAGATAAGAATACTTTCCTCAAGAAATTTTCTTTAAGAATGCCTCAAAAGAAACTCGTTTCCCTTTTTCAAGTTCCTCAATTCCTTTTTTAATTTCCTTTTGTTCCTCTAAACTTAATTCCTTCCAAAAATCGGATCTCTCTTTTTGGACAAAATCAGAAACCTTTTGGATAAATTCAGGGTTTTCATTTTCCAAAATAGTTTTGAGTAATTTCAGTTTTGTTGCCTGGATATCCATTATTAATTTCTTTAAACGAAATTTACAAAAAACATCTTTCAGTTTCGTTTGTCCCTACCAAGCATAGAAAAATATACCACTGCTATTCTTCAAATAAATGCCGCTCTTTTCTCAAATCTTTTAATCTGGTTCTTGCCAGGTAAATCAAATCTTCATTTCCTTCAGCTTCAAATTTTTTGAGATATAGTTCATAATAATTAATCCTGGTTCCAAGATCCTTAAAATAATTATCGGCAGCGATGGCACGTTCATACAAAGCACGTTCGTTATCCGGATTTTCCTCCAGGGAATTGTTGAAATATTCCAGCGCTTTTTTATAGTCCTTCTGAAGTTTATACGTAAGCCCAAGACTTAAAAACTCTGCATCCACAGGTTGTTTTTTGATTAGAACAGCCATTAAAAGATGAATTTCAGATTTTTCCAAATCTCCGGTAATGGCATACAACTTCCCCAGATTGTAATGTGTATCTGCATTTTTATCTTCAAAATTTAAAGCCTTTTTGTAATGAGCTATAGCATTAAGAAAATCGAAAAGTTGATAATAGGAAAATCCAAGTCTGGAATGCACAAACTCATTTCCCTGCCCCAGTTCGATAATTTTTTCAAATTCCGGGATTGCCTTATCGTAGAAATTTTGATTGTAATAGCTCTGGGCCAGGATAGACCTTAACGAAACATTCGTCGGATTTGCACTAAGCCCCATTAAACTGTAATTGGTGGCCATCCCATATTCCCGGCGTTGTAACTCATCCTTGGAAAGTTTGAACAAGGCATCCTGATGCACTGGTTCCAGCTGAATGGTGTTTTTAAAATAAGCGATTGCAGTACTATCCTGTTGCTGTTCCTTTATCAATCCCAGCTGATACTGAAAACCGGCATTTTTGGGATAATTCCTTGCTAGCAGACTAAAAATACTGTCGGCTTTGTTAAATTCCCTTATTTTAATCAATAGTTTCGCGTGATCTACCTTGGTCAAAATTCGCTCCGGATTTTTTTCCAGTACGATTTCATAATATGTTACTGCCTCTTTTAAATTCCCTTTGGCCTGGAATGCCCTGGCAAGTTTTAAATATACCTGTTCGGTTTTTGGTTCCGTTTTCTCCAGGGTTGTGATTGCCTGGGAATAATCTCCAACCGCATACAAACTATCTGCAACAGCCAAAACCGGAGTTTGAGCTCCGGCTTTGGAAAATACCAATACTATTAATATGATTATAAACCTATTCACCTACCTGAAATACTATTGGTAAAGAATAAACAACACTAACTCTCTCTCCCTGATGCCTTCCGGGTTTCATTTGAGGAATCATATTTATTACTCTCAAAGCTTCTGTTTCCAGGTCAGGATGCGCTGCGCGGGCACGGGCCTCTACAACATTTCCGGATTTATCTATTTTAAACTGAACAATGATCCTATTCACGCCCTTTAATCCTAATTCTTTTCCAAGACTCGTGTCAAAATTCTCATTAACAATAGAAGTAATCATATCCGATGTACATTTTTTTCTAACATCTGAAGTCGTAAGATCATCACATTCCATAAACAATGGAGGATTATCTATTACTGCAAAAGGAACATCGTTACCGGAGATTTTTTTTGATGTAGTTTTATTTGAATTTGGTGGATTTGGAGGGGGGATAGGTCTGCCGTTATCATCTTTAACTATTTGTTCCATAATGCTAAAAAATTGATCCCTTTCAACTTGAGAAAGTTCCCTGCCTTCATCTAATGCTTGTTTTATTTCCGCTAACTGTTCAGAAATTGAACTCTCTTTATCCATTCCTTCCGGTGAATCCTGGGAGCAGGAAACTACAGTTAACATTACCAGCATTAGCGGTACGATTACCAGGTACTTGAATTTTGAGATTGTTTTTGACTTTGATTTTTGTAACATGACTATTCGTTTTTTGATTAATGAATGATTAAAAAATTGATTGATGAATGAAATATTTTGGGTATTAAAGGCACTGTTGAGCAATTGCTCATAATAGCTCCTTTTTTCGGTGGTTTTCACAACGGCTGCATCGGCGATGAACTCGTGCAGCGTGGAAATCCGGCTTTGATAGATGTAAACCAATGGATTAAACCAGAAGATAATTTTTAGTAATTCAAAAAAGATAAGATCCAGACTGTGTTTTTGTTTTACATGCACCAGCTCATGAGAAAGGATCTGTTGTTTTTCTTCTTCGGAAAGTTTATCACCTAAAAACACTGTCTTGTAAAAGGTACATGCGATGGTAGAATCGGGAACTTCAATTATTCTAAAATCATTTTGCGCAGAGGTCATTTTAAAGCTGAACAACCGGCTTAAATTCCGGTATTTTCTGAAGAGCAAAAACAGGCTTCCCATCAACCCAACTCCATAAGCGATAAACCACCAGTTGATAGTTGTACTTTCACTGCTAACCTCGACAGCAGGTAAATACTGAATGTTTTCGGGAGTGTTTCCAATAAATACCTCCGGCAGCCAAACATTGGTAAGAACAGCTATAGATTCTGCTGGGACAAGTGTTGAAAAGGCTTCGATTTTAATCAGCGGCAACAGAAACGAGATCACCGCACAAAACAATAAATACCATCTGTTATATGTGAAAAAGGTCTCTTTCTTCAGCAAGAGTTCATACACAAGCAGGAACAGGAACTGAAAAAATAGTACTTGTAGAATATAAACTAACATATCAGGAATCTTTTTTATTGATCTCTTTTAAAATTGCTTCCAGTTCTTTGGTATCCAAATCGTTTTTCTTCACAAAAAAGGAAACCATGCTTTTAAAAGAACCGTTGAAATAATTATCCATCAGCTTATTCATACTCTGATTGCTGTAGGTTTCTTTGTCTACCAAAGGGAAATAAATATATCCCTTTCCCTTTTTTTGGTGCGCTACAAATTCCTTATTCTCTAAAATTCGAACAATGGTGGAAACGGTATTATATGCGGGTTTCGGTTCCGGCATCTCCTCTATGATAGTTGCAACATTGGCCTTTTTGAGTTGCCAGAGGAGCTGCATGATCTCTTCTTCGGCTTTCGTTAATTGTTTCATCTATATATCTTTATGTGTCAAAAAACCTTACTATTAATTTTGATATTGCTAATCTAAACTAAATAATTAGTTTAACCTAATCTTTTAGTTGAATAATTTATTTTGGCAAGCTTCGAAAAGGAATGATGGCATAAAATTTCGTATTTTTGGATATAAAATAATCTATACTAAAATGGATAAAGAACAATTAAGAAAGGAGTTTAATGATTTTCTGGATTCTGCTTCCGATGCTACTGTAAAGGATTTTTTGAAATTTTTAAAGGACAGGAAAGCCCAAAAATCCGGAGATCAGGATACTCTTAAAAATGGATTAAGCGAAGACGACCTATCATTTAAAAACCGTTCCAATTAAATGGACATTATTCTTGTTTCCCTTGCTGCCTTCCTAATAATTTCTGGAATTCTTGGGAGCATTTTACCGGTTTTACCGGGCGTTCCAATTTGTTGGCTAGGATTGCTCGTGTTTTATCTTGCCCCTTCTGTGCCTGTGAATTATTGGTTTTTAGGGATTACCTTCTTTATTGCAGTTTTTATTTATGTGCTCAACCTCATCATTCCGGCTATGGGGACCAAACGTTATGGCGGAAGTAAATTTGGAATGATAGGAGCCACACTTGGACTCGTAATTGGCCTTTTTTCACCCATCCCATTCGGAGTTATTATTGGTCCCTTTGTGGGAGCATTTATTGGGGAGATCATTAATAAAAGCAATCGGAAATCGGCATTAAAAGCAGCTTTTGGCTCCTTTATTGGTTTTCTGGCAACCAGTTTTATGGAACTGGTTGTGGCATTTTCCTTCTTACTGCTCTTTCTCTGGAAAGTGTGGGAATTTAAAGCCGATATCTTTTAAAATTCAAAAATAATCCCGGGGGAATAATGCCTCGTTTATCCAATAGCTTCAATCAGTCCTGAACAAACCTTATCGATCACAACTTCGAATATTTTTCCATAAAGGCCTCAATTTCAGATGCCATTTTATGGAAATTGTTAACATTCATAATTTTCTATTTTATTCTTCTTACAACTGTATCCTAAATTTTTGGAACTTGATATTTATCATAGGAATAGACGCTTTTTTACTTCAAATTGAAAGGGAAAATTTTCAAGGAAAATGTACCCATTTGTAAAAAAGCACGGAATAATTCTTAGTAAAACCGAAAATGTTTTCGAGAATGAAGGGGTGTTCAATCCCGCTGCCATAAGGGAAGGCGAGTTTGTGCATCTTTTTTACAGGGCGGTGAGCGAAGGAAACTTCTCCACTTTGGGTTACTGCAAATTAAAGGGGGCAACAGAGGTGATCGAGCGGTCTGCAGAACCGGTAATGTCCCCGGGCAATAACAATGAATCCCATGGAATTGAAGACCCTCGTATAACAAAAATAGAAGGCACCTATTATTTAACTTATTCCGCTTATGATGGTGTAAATGTTTCCGGTTCTTATGCTACCTCCCAAGACCTGAAAAAATTTGAACGGCATGGGATTATCACTCCCCGATTCACTTATGATGAATACAGCCTCCTCATACGTCAGAATTTAGGAGACATAAGCGATAAACATTTAATGTTCTACGATCTTTTTGAAAAGTATAAGCTTTCAAAGCTGTTGAACACAACACTTTATGTTTGGGATAAGAACCTTGTTTTTTTTCCGCGAAAGATCCACGGAAAATTCGCCTTTTTACATCGCTTATACCCCTCTATTCAGATTGCTTACTATGAAGATCCCAAAGAACTGAAGGAAGAATACTGGATCGATTATATTTCCAACTTAAAAAAGCATATCGTTCTCCATCCCTCATTTTCTTATGAAAGAGGTCATATTGGAGCCGGATGCCCCCCAATTGAAACCGATGATGGCTGGCTCTTGATCTATCACGCAGCACAGGCAACAAAAACCGGGATGATTTACCATGCGGCTGCTGCTTTATTAGACATCGATAATCCATGCAAAGTATTGGCGCATCTAAAAAAACCCTTATTTGAACCCAGCCTTCCGGAGGAAGAAGAAGGAATGGTGAACAATGTCGTATTCCCAACAGGAAGCGTTCTGTTCGATGAAGAACTTTACATCTATTATGGTGCAGCCGACCTCCGGATTGCAGTAGCCTCGATGAATATAAATACCCTGCTAAATGAACTTAAAAATGAAATGAAATGAACGGCAAAAACAAAAACTCCAGGATATTATTTATGTCCAGTTTTCCACCAACGGAATGCGGAATTGCAACTTTTACAACCGATATTATAAATGCTATTTCCCTGAAATTCAGCCAGGGCTTTACCTGTGTTAAATGCGATCTAAAAAAAGGCGGGCAAAACGGTTCTACTGCAGAATATGTACTGAATCCGGCTGTGCGTGAAGAGTACACGAAAATCGCTCAGGAGGTAAACCTGGACAACACTATAAAATTAATTCATATTCAGCATGAATTTGGATTGTTTGGTGGTTCCTATGGGGATTATTTATTCGATTTCCTGAATGTGATAAACAAACCGGTAGTATTTACCTTCCATACCGTTTTGTTCAATCCAAATGAAGAATTGAAAGCAGTAGTGAAAAGTTTGGCTTCTCATGCCATAGCTATTACAGTAATGACACATAGATCTGCAGAGATCCTTCAGGAAGAATATGATATAGCTCCTGAATTGATAGAATATATCCCACACGGCACGCACCTGGTAAAATGGGCGAAAGGCGAAAAGTTAAAAGAAAAATATGGGTTTTCCGGGAAAATACTTCTTTCTACCTTTGGCCTTCTTAGCGCCGGAAAAAGCATTGAAACCGCCTTATATTCGCTTCCAGAGCTAGTTGAAAAATTCCCGGATGTATTTTATCTTATTATTGGAAAAACCCACCCAAACAATATTCAAAATGCCAGGGATCATTACAGGGAATACCTTGAAGAGCTTGTTAACGTCCTGGGGATTTCAGACTATGTGATGTTTATTGACAGGTATGTAGAACTTCAGGAATTGCTGGAACTTTTACAGGCTACCGATATTTATTTATTCACATCAAAAGATCCCAATCAGGCTGTGAGCGGAACCTTTGCATATGCCTTGAGTTGTGCCTGCCCAATAATTGCCACTTCTATTCCCCACACCCGGGAAATACTCACCAAAGATCTTGGATATATAATCAATATTGGTGATTCCAAACAATTGGCAAATGCAGGTTTAAAATTGCTTTCAAATAAAAAGCTCCGGGAACGTATGAGCTTAAATGCTTTTCAAAATACCAGTGCGGCCTCATGGGAAAACATCGCTACACGGCACGTAAAACTTTATCATAAACTATTAAAAATCAAAGATCAACTCACCTATGATTATCCACCAATAAAATTAAGGCATTTTAATAAGCTTACTACAAAAAGAGGAATGATCCAGTTTTCAAAAATCTGTATTCCGGATATAAGTTCAGGGTACACTTTAGATGACAATGCCCGGGCCCTTATTGCCCTGTGCATGCATTTTGAATCATTCAGTGATAACAGAGTTCTCAATAACATGAAAATTTACCTGGATTTTATAGAACGTTGTCAAACGCCCCAAGGTACTTTTGTGAATTATATAGATGAATATAATCAGGTCCACATCAAAAATGATTATGTTAATTTAGAGGATTCCAATGCCCGGGCTGTATGGGCTTTGGGAACCGTAATCTCCCTACAGGACTTATTGCCCGAAGAATTAACAAATAAAGCTTTGTCATGCATGGTGAAATGTGATCCCTGGATTGCCGGGGTATTATCCCCCAGGGCCATTGGTTTTACAATAAAGGGACTTTACAATTACCTTCAGGTAAAGCAGGAAAACCATATCTCACAGCATATTGAAAATCTGGCAGCGAACCTCATTACGCGGTATGATTTGAGTCAGGAAAAGGAATGGCAATGGTTTGAAGAGAACTTAACTTATGCCAACAGTATCCTCCCGGAATCGCTGCTTTATGCATATTTAGTAACCGGAAATGAAGCCTATAAAAAAATAGCTTTAGAATCTTTTGATTTTTTGCTCTCCAAAATGTTTGTGAACGAAGATTTCAGAGTGATCTCAAACAGGGGCTGGTATCAAAAGGGAACTGAACCGAATCGTTATGGAGAACAGCCTATAGATGTTTTTTGTATTATAAACAGTCTGGACATTTTCTATAAAACCTTTAAAATTGAGGCATATAAAGATTTGATGAAAAGGGCGTTCAACTGGTTTCTCGGCGAAAATCACTTATCGCAAATCGTATACAATCCTTTAACAGGAGGATGCAGGGATGGAGTTGAAGAAAAAAACGTAAATATCAATCAGGGAGCAGAATCTACAGTTTGTTATTTGATGGCAAGGATTATAATGGATCGACTGGAAAAGCCTGCCAGTATTCCTGATCTCAGTAAAAAATTAAATGAAAAAAGACCGAAATCCAGGATTAACCGAAATTCTAAAAATAAAGTTATCGATAATAAAACCGGTTTGCATGGATAAGGTTTTTTTAGTCTGAACCTAATCCGTGGCAGACATATCAGTTTTTTAAATGAAGAAATACATCCAGAATTATAAATGTGCCTTAATTATCTAAATTCAATATGGTACCAGTTGATACCCCATATTCAACAGAAAAATACCGATTAGAAATAAGAGCACATATATTACCTGTACCAATTTTACATTGATGATTTCAAGACGTTTTCTTGAGGGGTTTGGAAAAATGAACAGGGCAAGGCCGAAAAAAAGTGAGAACCAACCTAACGCGGTAATAATAAACCTCCAATCTGACTCCCATATATTATGCAGGAGAATATTAATTAAACCCATAATAATCGCAAGAAAAGCGGTGATTATAGAAAATTTATGATCACTGAAATCAACAAATATTTGTTTGATCCTGACGGGATTAAAGCTTAAAACGAAAAAAAAGATAAGCAAATACCAACCCCAGAATTGTGCTAAGAAAATAGAGATATCCATTTTAAAAGATTTTTTAACTTCCTCATAAAGTTAACTGTTAACAGGCTTTTTAAATATGATGAAAATCATATCAGCGATATCAACGTAAAACGTCATCAAACAAACCAGCGATCCCTTCCCAATTGGAACGGAAATTAATATAAACCTCGAAAGAATTGTGGACGATCAATCGCCGGCAGAGACACTATTTTTTAGATCTCCTGATTTTCAGGGACCAAAGTATAATTAATTTCTTCCAGCAACTTTTTAAATTCTGCTCCTTCCGAAGTCATTAAAATCCAGGACTTCTTCATTTTAGGATTCAACTGTACCAAAGCAATTTTCGAGTTTGGCAAAAGTTGCTTCAGCTTATAAAATTCTTCGGAATTGTTAGCTTCAGAAAGGCAGATCACCTGTTTTTGAGTGGCGACTTCTTTTATATTCCGGAGTGCCTGTTTATCACTGATGATTTCGGAACTTAGAATAATAACATCGGCTTCCCAGCAACCGTCTTTAAGGCAGGAAGCAATTTCAATATCCGCCCCGGGAATTTGTTGATGCAGCTTTTCGATAAATGCTTCAGAAAAAGTTTCGTTATGGGCAAGCAGCAATCTGTTTCCCTTTACCGCAAGGTGTTTTAAAAAAAGAATATTTGCTGGAGATAAAGCTCCTGAAAAAGCGATGTGGAACATACCGGTTATTTAAAAATAAGTTTGTTCGCCATTTCAATTTCGTCCTTTGAAATACTGTGTGGCTTATTGTCATATACTTTTACGTTCACCACGGCCTTCATCTTTTCCATTATTTCTGAGGTCTCATTCACCCTTTCTACAGGAACATGCGCATCGGGATTTCCGGTGCCAATAAAAACGGGAGTTCCCGCAAAATCTCCTTTATAATTTTCAGCATAAATTTTATCGCCAATGAGGCCGCCGGTAAAAAGAATTACCCCTCCAAACCTGGCTGCATTTTGAGTGACAAATTCTGCGGTAAGACAGGCACCCTGAGAGAACCCGGCAAAATAAATATTTTCTGATGCTATTCCTTTGCTTTTTATTTCGTTCAGTAAATCCCTCAAAATCTCTAAGGCTGAAGAAAGCCAGGGTTCATTTTGAGAGGGTGGTGCAAGAAAGGAATACGGATACCAGGAATTATTAGTGGCTTGTGGCGCAAGAAGTGAAAAGTCATCTATGGGAAAGTGATCTGCCAAAGAAAGCATGTCCTGAGCGCTACCGCCACGCCCGTGCAAAAGCACCAGTACTTTTTTTGCTTCAGAAATGTCTTTTCCCGCGGTTATGATATTCTTTGAATGCATAGTTTTCCTTTTTAATTTGACTAAAAAAGAGTTCATGGAATTTCTCTCCCTGAACTCTTTTTTTAAATAATTACTGCTGCAATTGCGGCAAGGCTTTTTCAATTTGTGTTCTGGCCCCTTTATACCTATCGGGTAACTGGAGGCTACTCCCCAATTCTTCCAAGGTTTCATCTGTAGCGAATCCTGGATTATCTGTAGCTATCTCAAACAATACTCCTCCCGGCTCCCTAAAATAAAGAGAAAAGAAATAATCACGGTCGATTTTCTCTGTGATCTGCAAACCCTTTTTCATTACTTTTTCACGGAATGCCATAAGGGTTTCTTCATCTTTCACCCTAAAGGCTACGTGATGATTGGTTCCACCTGCATTTTGGCCTCTTTCGGCTTTTGGGTCTTCAATAATATCTACCACTGCCGCATTTTCAACTGCATTGGTCCTAAAACGAAAAAGGTTATTCTCTGTTCCTTCCAATTCATATCCAAACACATCTTTAAGGATTGCTGCTGTTTCTTTATGATCGTTTAAGGTGAGCGTAACATTATGAAAACCCTTAAGAGCAACTTTAGACTTTACTTCATTTGTTTCCCAGGGCTCGCGTTCATCCTTATTCTTAGGAACTATCAACTCCAGGTTTAAACCATCCGGATCCTGAAATGTGAGGAAATCTTCTCCAAACTTTTTTGAAATTTTGCTGTGAGGAACTTGAAATTTCTCAAAACGTTCTTTCCAAAATTCCAGACTTCCTTCCGGAACAGAATACCCAATTCCTGTGGCCATTCCAGCACCGTTTTTACCCTGTCTAACCCGTGGCCATGGAAAGAATGTAAGGATACTTCCCGGAGTTCCCATTCCATCTCCAAAATAAAAGTGATAGGTTTGGGGATCATCAAAATTCACAGTTTTCTTTACCATTCGTAATCCAAGTACTTTGGTGTAAAAATCATAATTTCTTTGAGCATCTCCCGCAATGGCGGTAATATGATGCAATCCTAATATCCTGTTTTCCATGATCTTTGATTTTTATGCTTGTTTTATGAACTGTACTTCAGCGCTCAATTTTATTTGATCTCCCACTACAACATTTCCAGCTTCTGTAACCGGGCTCCATACCAATCCAAATTCTTTACGGCTTATTTTTCCGTTTGCGGTAAGTCCTGCTTTTGTTTGCCCGTAAGGATCTACCACTACGCCTCCAAAATCAACCTCAAGACTAACAGCTTTTGTGGTATCTTTTATTGTTAGCTTTCCTTCTATCTGTCCTGCATCTATATCGAATCTTTCAGCTACGAACTTAATTTCGGGAAATTTTTCAGCAGCAAAGAAATCTTCAGATTTCAAATGCGTGTCCCTGTCTTTATTATTGGTATTCACAGAATTTACATCGGCTTTAAATTCCAGGTTTTTAACCTTGCTGAATTCTTCCGTTTCTGTTTCAACAGTTCCTTCAAAAACCTTGAAATTTCCGGTTACTGTAGAGATCATTAAATGTTTAACTTTAAAAGTAACTTCACTGTGCGTTGGGTCAATTACCCATTTTGTGTTTGCCATAATTAATATCTTTTATTTTTTTAATTAATACGTCAAAATTAAAGGCAAACAGTAAGATTAGAAATGACCTATGATAATAAATTCATGTGATCTATGTCACAATATTAGGGTTTTGTGATGATTTGGCTTCTGGTGCGGCTAAGTGTTTCGCGGGTGACACCAAGATAAGAGGCGATCATATGTTGGGGCACACGCTGTAGGATATCTGGAAATTCCCTGAGAAGCTTTTTATATTTTTCCTCGGCAGTTTCTGTAAAAGACCCCATAAGCCGGCGTTGGGTATTAATTAGATTATTTTGGATAAGCACCCTGAAATAGCGTTCAAAAGCCGGAACTTTTTCAAGCAAAAGATCCCAGGAAGGTTTTGTTATCAATAGCAGTTCAGCATCTTCCAGGGCCTCAATATTATAGAGCGAAGTCTCATTGGTAAGAAAGCTGAATAGGTCTCCCATCCACCATCCCTCCAATGCAAATTGCAGGATGTGTTCATTCCCTTTATCATCTGCCTTATAGGACCTCAGCAATCCTTTTTCAACAAAAACAGTATATTTGCAAATCTCCCCTTCTCCAATTAATACCCTTTTCTTTTTTAACTTTTTTGGTATAAAAAGTGTCCTGGCATATTCAAAATCCTCTTCGGAAAGATCGATGATTTCTGTAAATTTTTTATGAAGCAATTCAAACATTCATGAAAGTGTATCCCACAAAGTTAATTATTTTGTTCATCATACTACAACTATGCAACGAATCCTGCTCAGCAAAAGTTTTTGAGCCCTATTTATCGATTTGAACAATAAGAAATCCCAACGCAGAATTTAATCCCATTACCGGAGTTATTATTTTAATGCCACCTTCTTCCATTAAAGTTTGCTGTTCGGTTATGGCATAATCTAATTTTTTAGCATATTCTATGCCTTCAAATTTTTTATCTGAAGACAGGATTACAATATTGGTTTCAGGATCTAACAGCTGTACCAAATCGGCACCGGATTCCTTTACAAATGCATTCAGAAGCTGATTTAGGTTTTCGGTATTGTTCCGCATTAATTCGCTTCTTACAGCCCAGGAAAATATTTTTGAGGAAGATTCCAGATTACTAATTTGTAAACTGTCTTTCTCTGATTCATATTTTGTTATCAGCGCTGATCTTTCATTTTCAGATTTGGTGACCAGTTCTGTTTTTTCCTCTTCATATTGTTCTTCGATTGCGCTAATTTTTACCGAATACCATATTAGTATAATAATTAGGATCAAGGTCAGCGACACTGCAACGATATTCTTTTTAAGAAAATCTAAAAACTTATTGTTGGAATTGTCATTTTTTACAACCTTTTCATTGGATTTTTCGTTGTGGTTGTTATTTTCGTCGTGTTCATTATTTTTAGTGTCCATTTTATACTCTTTTTGTGGTTGGTTGTTGTTTTTATTTTAAAAAGTTCGATACTAAACAAAGTGAAAATAAGTTTTAGGGTAATTCTTCCTTTAATCAATTATCCCAAATTGCGACATTTAAAAACCGGAGGAGCTTGTGTTTTTTTGATGTGTGTTGAACACCTACTCTAAGATAGGGATTTTTGTTAAATATGATACCTGTTCCCCCTTACAGGATTCTCTGTTTTTTCACTTTTAAAATTTCCCTGTAAACTTCCAGATAACCTTCGATCATTTTTTGTCGGCTAAATTTTTCCGAAGCATAATCCCTGCAAAATTTTCTGTCGATTAAATTGATTTTAGAAACCATTTCAGCGGCTTCAGGAATGGTATTCACTAAAAAACCGGTTTTTCCATCAAGGATAAGTTCGGGCATGGATCCTTTATTAAAAGCTATAACAGGAGTTCCGCAGAGCATGGATTCTACCACACTTAATCCGAAAGGTTCTTCAAAGCCAATGGGGTGCAAAAGCGCTGCTGCTTCCCCCAATAGTTTAACCCGTTCTTCCGGTCCGGAATTACCAACATACAGAATATCTTTCTCATTAAGGTATGGCTTAATTTTTTTGTCAAAATATCCCTGATCCTGGATAAGCCCGGAAATGATAAGCTTCCTCCCCGATTGTTTTGCGATTTGAATGGACTCATAAGTGCCTTTATCGGGATGTATCCTTCCAAAAAACAGCAGGTAGTCTTTTGGTTGAGCGCAAAATGTGAATTCCCCTGTATTGATGCCATTGTAAACCGTAGCAACATAATCCAGTTCCGGGCTGCGATCTGAATCGCTTATCGAAACGTAGTTGCCAATAGAATTATACTTTTTATAAACCGGGAGGATCTTTTGAGAAGAAAATCCATGAATGGTAGTTACCATAGGAGTTTTTATCAAGCCCGAATACGTAAGCGGGAGAAAATCAAAATTGTTGTGGATCAAATCGAATTTGGATGCCTGTTCCATCAAATGACTTATATGAAGGCATTCCTCAACTTTTGGATCAAGTTCGTTATTTTCAGAATAGCCTCGTGGGCATACATATTCCAGTTTGCCCTTTGTTATGGAATCTCCCGTTGCAAATAAAGTAACCTCATGACCGCTTTCAATTAAGCCTTCGGTAATATTTGAAGCAACCTGTTCCCACGGCCCGTATTTTCGGGGAGGAGTCCGCCAGGAAATGGGAGCTAATACTGCTATTCTCATAGGTAGATTTTTATTGTTTTTTATTGGTCATATGTAATTCGCATTTCTTCATTGGTGTTTGCCTCGAGTTACCGTTATGCTCATTTCATAAGTGGTTTTATTATCAGCTTAATATAGACTTCAAAATCATTTTTCAAATAATTGTGGCTTGTTATAATCCACCGTTGTTAGCTCCAGCTTCAGCCAGGTAAAATCCCCTTCCGGCAATTTCCAGGTAACATGACATACCGCAGGAACTTTGATCCCTTCAAAATCCTTGTGTGAGATCGTCTCTATAAGCCATTTTTCCTTTTTTGCGTCTTGTCCTCCGCCGTAAAATCTTTCAGCTTCAAAGGATTTTAATTCCCCGTTTTCATCAAAGGTGAATAATCCTGAAACCGATTTGTCATTCAGCCGAAAAGTGGCTTTTGCGGAAGTAGCATCAACTTCCTCCCAGACTATATATCGGTTCAAGGCAGCAGATGGAAACCAGCATATTTCGCCCAAAAACCGAATCATCGTCCCTGAATTTATTTTTTTATTTTTCCCTTCGTCCACCACATTAAAGAGCGACAGCAGTTTTATCTGCATCTCCCCTTCCCCATTTTTAAATTTATCCCTGCCTGCAAGATGAATTCCCGGAAACAGCTTTACCTCCGTACTCCAGTTAAATGCCGGATTTTTTACGTCAAAAAATTGTTCTGCATAAAAGGGCATCCAGTTTCCATCTTGTTTAATTTTCATTTCCCCTTTCTGCTTTAAGCGTACCGAAAGAATTTCCGGTTTCCCAAGTACCCCGGAATTCATCATCCACTTTTGAACGATCTTAGGCAGGTGTGCAACATCCGCTTTAATAATCTCTTCAGGGATTTCCCCGGCTATATTTGCAATCAACTGTTTTTGCTCCTTGTGAACCATCTTGTCAAAATGGTGTTGCCCAAGGGCAGGAATGCTCACCAAAAGTATAACGACATTAAGGATCGTGGCGAATTTTGCATCCTGCCAGAAAATAATGATAAGCGTTTGTGAGAGGATTACCGCAGCGATGGCAAAAAATGGCCACCAGGAACGATTGAAAATCATAAGTAGAAAGACTGTCAAAAACAGGATTGTGCAAAGCAGCCAGAGGATCCCAAGGGACTTTGGGATAGCGCGTGAAAGCTGAGCAACCTCGGCCAGGTGAAAGGCTTTTAGAAAACCCAGAACGTGGATGATTCCATGTAAAAAAACCAGGATCAAAAATGCTGTTTTCATATCAGGATCTTCTCAGTTTTAAACCAATCCCCATCAGTAAAATGGCAATAATATAATAGGTAGCATGGGCTAACGGATAATAAAAATCAATGTTGATGATCAATTCTGCTGTAAGCCATAAAAAAAGGATTCCACCCTGTAGAATAACGAAATACTCAAAATGGTCAATTTTTTTAATACTTATAAATCCTATTAAAAGGGCGGGAACTCCGTTTGTTAGAAAAAGGAGGATACCCGGGATGAAATAATTTTCAAATGGTGTCGGGTTCAATAAACCCAACGGCATTTGAATCGATTTTCCGCTTGGATCGATTATCAATTGATAGCTGCCAAATAGGGCCGATATTCCTAAAAAGAATAAAAGAGCCACTGCCACTATTCTCAGGTTTTTTTTCATATGTAGATACTTATTGTCTTTTATTGGACATATGCAATTCCCATATGTCTATCGGTGTTTGCACCCGGTTGGCGTTATGCTCATTTCATCGGGAACATTTCTAAATTTATAGTTCATCTGCAGGTTGCTAAACCCATTTTGTAAAAATCTTTGTCCCTACCGGAAAACACTTTAGAATGTTTTCGCAAGTCCAACCCCGATGGAAATATAATTTAAATCGGCATTTGTGGTTGTGGTCCCAATCTCAAATTCTCCGGGAAGCGACCGGTAGCGTACCAAAGGACGCAAATTAAATCCCCCGGATAAATCTATCGATACTCCGCCTTCCAGCTGCCATCCAAAATTATGATCTGTATCGGAAATTCTATTTCCAGAATTATCTTCTGCTTCCAGGTGGTTATAAATTGCTCCTGCCCTAAATAAATAAGAAAGTGAGGAGATCCCGGTAGGATAATTAAACTGAAGGCCAAAGGTATATCCGGTTTCTTCAAAATCTATGTGCAACTCCCCCAGGACATCATTTGCACGAAATTCATTCCAGCCCCATCCGGCGTATGCTCCAAGATTTTTTGAGAAATTATAGGCAATGGTAATTTCAAATCCAAAACCGGTTTTAACATCGCTTCCGGCGATCTCATCTGTTGGAAAATTGAGTCCTGGCCGAAATTCTGCGGTCCATTGATTTTGTGCAACAGCAAGGCTGCAAAACATTAAAAAAAATATCCCTAAAAGAATAGGTTTAATTTTTCCCATTGGTGAGCCGGTTGTTTGAACTAATAAAATTATGAATCAACCAACCCATAAACTATGATAAAAATCAGCATAAAAGGGAAATAACCCATAAAACCCCCAGCATAATTTCAGGCCTGGAGGAGGGAATTTATTCTTTTTTGGAAGTAGGATGAAGGATTAAAACCGGTACTTTGGTTTTTTTAATAATTGAGGATATGACGGATCCATAAAAGAATCGATCCAGAAATTTTTCCTTTTCTGCCTTCAATACGATTAGATCTGGATTTTGGATTTGTACAACAGAAATTACGGCGGCCACAAAAGAAACCCCCATTATTGTTTGAAAGGTGAACTTCAGATCGCTAAAAGATTTATTCAATTTTTCACTTTGACTATTCCACTGTTCCTTATTAAAATCCTTTTTTTTCATTTGGAGGAATTCTACAAAAGTCCGGGAGGAAAAAACTATTTTCCTTAATGGTTCTAGTTCTGAAGGATCAACTATTTGATCATAATCCATACCTAAAAGGATCTTATCCAGTCCATTATATTGGTAATCCTGTGGAATTACCAAAACCGGAGCGGGCACTTTATGAATCACACGAAGGCTATGACTCTCAAACAGGATTTCTTTAGCGCTCCCGGAACCATTGCTGCCCATTACCGTAAGCTCAATTTTTTCAAGCGCTATTACTTTCTTGATCGCATTTGTAAATCCACTGTAATTTGCAATGGTTTTAAAGGTATAATCTTCTCCGGAATATTGGCTTTCCAGTTCTTTTACAAGTTCATCAAGTTTTTTCCTGTTTTTAAGAATAAGGGAGTCATATAAAGATTCTTTTGCGTCCGATTGTAGAAGATCATCGCTTATATAATTCGATGTTTCCTGAATGCTGAGCAAATAGAAGACACAGCGTTTACCCTTAAAAAGAGCAAGGGCATAATTTAAGGCACTGCCTGCTTTCTCAGAAAAATCAGTCGGTACAAGGATTTTCATATCGCTATTTTTAAATTGGAAGCATAAAGTTAGCCAACAAGCTCAAAAAATAGTATGATATGAATCAGGGTTCTTTATCTTTTAGATTTGAAGATTCTTTTAATACTGCGGAATGGTGATCTTCAATTTTCCACCGATGTTTTCTGCAGAAGAAATATTGAAAGTACCTCCCAGTTCTTCCACCATAGTTTTTACCAGTTTTAATCCAAGACCAAATCCTATTTCTCCGGAAGTTCCTAAAGAAGAAATCCCCTTTCCATCCAGAATATTTTTTATTTTTTCCGCAGAAAAACCAATTCCCGAATCTTCTACCTGGATCTCAAAATTTTCAATCCCGTTAACAATTCCTTCGGATAAGATCAGGATCACTTTACCACCTGAAGGCGTAAATTTAATAGCATTCGAGATGAGATTCCCTATAATTTGAAGCAGGCCGTCTATGTATACCAATTTTTCCCCATTGGCAACAAGAATATCCACTTCAATAACAATATTTTTGGACATTGCCTGCGGTTGATACAGATGGATGATTTTATCGCCAAGATCTTTAATACTGATCTTATCGATACCCAAATCGTTTTTGGAAGTTTTGGGTTTTAAAATATCTCCCGTAAGATCCAGTAAT
>ERZ1284728.23-NODE-23-length-18877-cov-26.070396_pt1 | contig 18877 bp, 21 predicted proteins | sample MGYA00454601_ERZ1284728 | MGnify/ENA primary metagenome ERZ1284728 (study PRJEB36292, sample SAMEA5787382) | metagenome | biome: Arctic soil; feature: perennial spring outflow channel; material: sediment | place: Canada | collected 2017-07-08 | depth 0.05 m ...
GAATTTCATTACTTCGTATCGCTTCTTTTCCTCCTTTAAGAAAGATCTTATTATTTGCTTTAAAAGCGAGTACTACAGCTTCAATTGTCACATCCGGGCGGGATTCGTAAATAATCATTATATTCCCAAAAGGTGCTGTTTTATTGGTGATATCAAGACCATTGTCCAAAACTTTGTGTGAAATGGTTTGCCCAACAGGATCTTCCTGATCCATCACTTCTTTTATAGACAAAATCATCCCGTCTACCTTCTTGTCATTTAGGATTAATCTATCATACATGGCACCTTCAGTTTCACCAAAAGCTTCCAGGTCGGCTTTATTTGCCTTGATTATTTCTTTGCGTCTTAAATCAAGAATTTTCATCATTGATTTCAAAACGTTATTTTTAACTTTTGTCTTTATTAACTTCATTTTGATTTTTTTAAAATTTAATCTCTCATTGAGGGTTTCATTCCCCGAGGTCTTTGATTTATTTTATTTTTTAATCAGGCCGTAAATTTTGTTCCTACTGGCTTTCCTGCAACAATATCAAGGATTACATTTTTTTGTTTTCCATTAGCGATGTAGGTAGGGATATTTTTTGCAGCTGTACTTTTTGCTATTTTAATTTTGGACTCCATACCTCCGCGACCTTCACCTTCACCTTTGCCTGATTCCTGAATATATTTTTCAACATTTTCATCAATTTGAACCTTGTTCAGCTTTTCTGATTTATCATCATCCGGATGACCGGTAAACAGCCCATCGGTATCACTTAAGATTATAAGTGCATCAGCACTTATAAGTTCTGCTACCAGGCTTGCCAGTTCATCATTATCAGAAAACATGGACATGGTTACTGAAACAGCATCATCTTCATTCGCAATTGGAATAATACCTTCAGATAATAAAGATTCATAACAATTTATCATATTTTCCCGGTGGATTCCGGGGGTGAAATCTCTTTTTGTAGCTAAAACCTGGGCACATCGCATTCCGAAATTATGAAAAATGCTATAATAATGCCTCATCATTCTTGGTTGTCCAACAGCAGAATAAACCTGTCTTCTTTTAGCGGGATCTTTTATACTTATTTCCCCAAGGACCTCTTTTCCTGCTATTGCAGAGCCTGAGGAAACCAGTACCACCATAATATCCTCTTCATATAAAGTGGCTATTTGTTCTACCAGATTGCTTAATACCGGTCCTAAAATTCGATTGTCTTTGTTGGTCATTACATTGGTACCAACTTTCACAACTATTCTCCTTTTTTCCATTTCTCTATCTTTGTTAAATAGTGCTTCGGTTATTTCTCTTTTCCAAGTTCCACAGCTCTGTCAAAAGCGGCGTATGCGGCATCTTTTATCAGTTCTTTCACATTATTATCATCCATAGAATCCAGGGCAGCCCTTGTAGTTCCGCCTTTAGACGCAACCCTGTCCATCCAGGATTCCGGAGAAAGATCAGATTGGTTGAAAAGTTCTACCGCACCTTCAAAAGTTTTGGTAACCAGTATTTTGGAATCGTTTTTAGAGAATCCCATTTTTAAGGCAGCTTCCAACATGGATTGCATAAAATAAAATACATACGCCGGTCCACTTCCTGAAATTCCCGTAGAGGCATCAATAAAATTTTCATTTTCAACTTTAATGGATTCTCCTGTAGTATCCAAAAGGTTCCGAACCGTTAATAATTCAATTCTTGAAACTTCATCGGATGCGGTATAGGATGTTACCCCTTTTCCAACCTGTGCTGGTAAATTTGGCATTGCCCGAACTACCTTTTCTAGATCAAGACCTTCCTGAATTGTATTAATGGTAACTCCTGCCATGATGGAAACAAAAACCTGCTCTTTGTTTACCAATGGTTTTAACTCCTTGAACATTTCTTCACAGTGATAGGGTTTTACGGCAAGAAAAACTATATCTGCTGTTGGTAAACACTTTTCAATATCCCCATAAACATCAAAGTATTCTATTTTGCTTAACGACGCTATCAATTCCGGAGACTTATCATATATCATCAAATTGTGCCGGTTTAATAACGTAGATTTTGACATGCCTTCTGCATATGTTAATCCCATGTTTCCTGCTCCAATTACTAATACTCTCATTCTATATTTTTTGATTAATTAAATTTAACCGGCTTTTTTAAACCCGTTTCTTTAATGTTGTTGTTCCAAAAATCATACTATCCCGCTGTTTTTACAAAAAAAATCTTTGAAATGGATCAAAAAACTGGTTATTCGATCCATTTCTTCCTGAAAAAATTGAGGCGGGGGGAATATTTGTTAAAAAAGGAAAATGGGCTTGTAATAAATAATTGCTGTTAACTATTGCTATTGCTATGTAAAGTGGCACTTAAAAAATAAAATATTGGGTGAATTGTTCCCCTACACATTGATATTAGAAAAAAATAAAATGTAATATCTTTATTCAACTTTAAATTTATAGGATAACTTGATATAATGTGACTCCATGGCGAAAACCTGAAATTATGTCAGTTTTTTTCCCTGCTTTTGTGTGGATGCCCCCACTCATAGCAGTTCAAATACTTATCTAGTGTTATCAAAATCTATTAAACCATCGCTCTTTTCAACCATTCTGAAACATTTTTTTTCTGAAGCCGTTGATCACTTAATCCCTCATTGAGGATTGCCCGAAATTAAAAAATATATATTTTACTCCTATTATTATCGGGACATACCTTGATGGCTTGCCCGAGATTTTGATTAATAAAATAAAAAAGAGAATCAGCTTGTTTCCAAATTTAATCCCCTTGAGTTTAATTATGTGATACTTCTGAAATAATTGATTTTCTTTTAAGAAACGGAATGCTAAAATGGAAAATACTGAGTTTTAATTGCTGATAATTCGCCAGGAGATCCTTTAGTCTGTTGAGGAGTTCCTGATGCTGATTTTGGTAAAAAATGTCACAACTTATGTCTTCGCATTCCAACATTCCTTTGAGGTCATTTTTATGATTTCGTAAAGCGAGTTGTACTTCAATCTTTTCAGTTTTTATATCTTCAAATTCTTCGGTATAAGATTTTATCTTTTCAGAAGTATTTGGGTTAATGGTTTGAAAAACTTCGGATGTTAAAAGATGCTTTAAAAACACCAGTTCATCAGTACAGGTTTGAAGAGTTTTATCCCATTCGAGCGTGTCATTTTCAAGTTCTTCAACATTTTTGTCATTTACAGATTTATAGGAATAATGGAGAGTAGCCATGATTATAAGTTTTAATGGTTTAAACGTAGATTACGTATAGATTTTATAGGTATTGTGTTCATTAATCCTTGTTATATTAAATCACAGTTAATAGGTAAAAATAAAGCCGCTATTAGTCGTAGCTTCCTTTTTACTAATTTTCAGCTTAACCCTGCCTGGTGTTTTTCATAATGTATATTTCGTATTGTTTTAAAGGTCAAAATTAAAATTTGTTTATCTGCAGATATTAAGATCCATTGATTGGGGAACATATTTCCATTTAGTTTTCAGTTTAACCCAATAGCCTTTTTTGTTTTTGCAGTTTCAAAGCCCGGGTAACCGTTGTAAAAATATCTTTTTTAAGAGACTGGTATTCAACGGTGAATTTATTTACTTCTTTTAATAACCTCCGGTGCTCTTCCCTGTATTCCTTTTCCTGCTCTGGTTGGTCTATACCGTCTACCAGTATTTGTAAACCATTTCGATGTTTTGTTGTTTCTTTAAGCAAATTTTCGACCTGCTTTTCAGAATCGGTTAATTTATAAATCAAAGCTTTTGCCTCTTCAAGCAAGTGAGATTCCAGAATAGGAACGGTGTATTCCTTTAACATATCCTGAAAGAAGATTTGTTCATCTTTTATAAAGTTTAACTCGGAGATCCATTGTAAACAGGAATAATGCATTTCATCAGAACTTTTCCATTCTACATAACGAAAATTTTGATTTGATTTATCCATAATATTTTTGATTTAAATTTTCTCAGGTTTTTTTGTGTTAATATATGTTAGTCGTTTTGTTTCAGAAGGCTGCCTGTATAATGGAAAATTTCCAGTTTGAGATCGGAAAATTTTTCAAAATATTTCCCGATATCATTTCTTAATATCTCAAACTCTGTAATGAAATTTTCCTCGGGAACCTTCCCGTTTTCTATGGTATCCTTCAGTATTTTTAAATTTTTTTCTATCAGGTTGTAAAATCGTGAATTCTGGGATTTTATATCTTCCACACTGTCTAAGTATTCCTTTAAATTTTCAAATAAATTAGGAATATTGGGTATGAAAATTTCAGCGTTTAAAAAGAGTTTGAGGAAACTTATTTCATCTAAATTATATATTAAAAGGTCTTTCCAATGTGAAAGTTCCAATTGGTATTTTTTGAGCCTCTTTTCACTGTAAAACGAATTATCTTTTTCTGATGTAATCATTGCAGTACAGTTTGTTTTTTCCATCTAAATTTAAATTTTTAAAACGAAAATATAAATGATAATTATCAGGATTGGAAAAAATTTTAAAGCTTAATGCTTATGGTTTCTTTCAAATGTGGAATGTGTACTGGCCACTGGTAGGTGTCTTTTATTTTCACCCTTAAAACATCCAGGGCAGTGGGCTCTCCATGGATCAAAAATACCTTTTCCGGGATGTTTTTTATTTTTCCCAACCAATCGATTATTTCTTTTTGATCTGCGTGGGCGGAGAGACTTTCAATCGTTTTTATTTTGGCATTCACCTCGCAGTATTTTCCAAATATTTTGATCTCCTGGTCGCCCTCCTGAAGTTGTCTTCCCCGGGTTCCTTCTGCCTGAAAGCCCACCAGTAAAACCGTTGTTTCTGGTTTATCGATAAAATATCTTAAATAGGTAAGAACCCTTCCGCCACTTACCATTCCGCTTCCTGCAATTACAACTTTAGCTCTTTTATCATCTATTGTTTTCCAGGTATCTTTATAGGATGTTATAATGTTAAAATGATTTTTCATTGCTGCCAGCTCCTGAAGGTTGAGTTTATGCCAGGAAGGAAATCGTTCAAAAACCCCAAAGACTTCGTTTCCCATTGGGCTATCGATAAAAATGGGAATCTTCGGAATTATATTTTTCTTGTAAAGTTGCCACAATTTATACATCAGGGTTTGAAGTCTTTCTACAGCAAAACTTGGGATTATTAAAATTGAATTATTTTTTATGGTCTCATTAATAGCAACTTTCAAGATTTCATCAGAGCTATTTTCCGGATGTAACCTATTGCCATACGTGCTTTCCAGGAAGATATAATCACCCCAATCAGGTGGTTTTGGAGGATCCAGTAATTGGTCCTGTTCCCTGCCTATATCTCCCGAGAACAGAAAAATTTTTCCAAGGATATCCAATTCTATATAGGTCGCTCCAATAATATGTCCATTTTTTTCCAGTCTGAATTTAATATCAGGAGTAATGCTGGACCATTTGCCTGGTTCTACGGATTTAAATAGCCGAATCGCATTTTCTGCATCTTCTACCGAATAAAGTGGTAAAGCCGGTGTGTGGATGGAATAGCCTTCTTCATTTGCTTTTTGAGCCTGTTCTTCCTGAATTTTTGCGCTGTCCAAAACAATAATTGAAGCGATAGCCAGGCTAGGGGCAGTTCCCATTATTTTCCCTTTGAAACCTTGTGCTACAAGCCTTGGTAAATATCCGGAGTGGTCCAAATGTCCATGAGTGAGCAGGATTACATCAATTTTATCTGGTGGAAATGGGAATGGTTCCCAGTTTAAGATTCTTAATTCTTTTAATCCCTGGAACATGCCACAGTCTACCATAATGTTGACTTCGGGTGTTTCCAGGAGAAATTTGGACCCTGTGACCGTTCCCGAAGCTCCTAAAAATTGAATTTTTATTTCTAAACTCATAACTGGATATTTTAATTCCTCATTGAGAAGTTGTTTTTATGAACCCTTACAAAGCATCTCCATTTCTTTTAAAATCCTGGATTTTCTTCCTTCGGAAATGCCTAAATGATCCAGATAAAATTTATCATCTATTAATTCTTTGCACAACACTACATCCCTGCTTAATAGAAATTGCTTTTCCCTCGAAGAAAGCAGCGTAGAAACTGTAATTGGATATAGACCGGTATGATCAATCCTGTCTTTTAAAGCATTCCCTTTTGGAAAATCCCAGCTCAACAAATTCAAGCCTACACATTTTCCATAATTCCTGGCATCTTCAGTAAACCGTGTATTGGTGGCAACCCAGCCTTTAAAGACTGGAAGGTGTGGATGTTTTTTATCTAAAAAATTTTGAATGTCCCGAAATCTACTATGGATATATAGTGGAATTTTTACATCACAGGCTTTGCCATGATCGGCATGAAACTTACATTCAAATAAATTTTTCACGTTATCTTTTATGGCGATAACATCCAGTTCATGGGTTACACAAGTTCCCTGTAGAATTTTACCAACCTCTATTTTAAATCCGCTGTGTTTTAAAATAGCAGCGATAAATTTTTCAAAAGGAAATCCTGTGGGGCCCAGTTCATAAATAGCATTTTTTAACTTATACCGGGAGGCAAATGATCGGTTCTTTTTCTTTAAAAGATTAAAAGCCCTGTTATAGATCTCCTTTGTAGAAATTCCATCATATAATTCATCTTCCAGATTGCTAATTATATGATTGATAACTTCTTCATTTGCTCCCGACTTTCTTAGAGAAGTTTTGACTTTTTCAACTGAAAAAACATCTTTATCCCCTGAAGCTTTTGTAATCTGGAGATTCCGGCTGTTCATATTATTGATATTTAAATTTTGTTAATCCCTCATTGAGGGTTTAATTCCCAAAGACTTGCCCTGTTTTTTAAAAGTATTTTCCAATTCATACCTCATGGGCTTGTTCCGAGGTTTTAGATTTTTAATTTTGTTTATATCATCAAAATGAGAATGAGAAAAACTGGTTTTGTGTAAACCTGATTTTGGAATTCTACTTTGTTCTCTATTCTTTTACGGGTGCATTACCAGAACTGGAACCAGAGGTTTAAATCCAATTTCTTTTACCAGGGATTTTGTGAATATGCTAGTCAAAAAATTATGTTTTTTATTGATAAGTGCCAGGAGATCACTATCCCTGCTTTCTATAAAGGAATGAATCCCTGGGGCTACTTTAATATCGGTTAATGTATGAAATGTGTGCACTACATCGCCTAAATATTGCTGAAGGTCCACTTTATTTCCTTCCTGCTCCCTGCTTAATTTATCTACTTCCTGTATATGAAGTACCCTGATTGCCGCTTTCATCTTTTTTGCAATATCTACCAGGTTTTCCAACTCACGACGCTTATAAGCAGTCTTAAAATTTGTAGCAAATACAACTTCCTTTCTTTTTTCCTCAGGATAGTTTACATTTTCCGGAATGACTATAACCGGACAATTATTAACTTTCTCCATAACATCCACTGCGTTGCTGCCATAAAGTTTACTTGTAGGATCATTTTCTCCTTTGGTACCCATGATCACCAATTCTATATCGTTTTTATCAATAACGGTTTTTACGGCTTCCAAAACAGTATTATAGGTAGAAATAGTTTCAAATTTATGCTCTTCATTACCACCCCTGGAGGTGATTCCATCTATTATTTTTTCAAGCCCAACCTCAGATTGTTCTTTGGCTTTTTCATAATTAGGTTCTCCAGGTTCAGGAACAATAAGGCTATCTGTTGTGAAATAATATAACTGAAAAGTATTTACCAGGTAGAAAGTACATTTATCATCTTTAAATAGGCTTAAAGCATAATTTAAAGCGTTCCATGAATTTTTGGAAAAATCGGTTGGTATTAATATATTCTTTCTCATGGCTTTGTTTGTTTAGGTAATTTGTTGGTTTTATGAAAAATATGATAACAATCAAATCTTTTAAATGTTTGCAAAGCTTATTCATTGGATCGGTGTAAAACGAGTAAAGGAATTCTGGAATAATTCCCTAAATCTTTATAAAGCGGCTTAAAAAGTAATTTTTCTAAAAAATTGTGCTTTTTATTTATAAACACGATCATATCACTTCCTCTGCTTTCGGTAAAGCAATAAATACCTATTGGAATACTTACGTGAGCTAAAGAATGAGCGCTATGTGGAATCTCTTTTAAACAAGATTCCAGATGGTATTTGTTATGTTTTTGAGAAATACTTAACCCCGGAGATTCTTCTATATGAAGTATCCGGATGGCAGACTTATTTTGTTTTGCAAGGTGAATGAGGTATTTAAGTTCTTCTTTGGTATGTTCAATTCCATAACTGGTGGCCAGTACGATCTCATTTATGAACTGAAAAGATACATTGGAAGGAACTGCAAGTATGGGACAGTTTTTTATTTCATTTAATATTTGGATGGTATTACTGCCATAAATTACTTCATAAGCTCCGGTGGTTCCCTGTGTGCCAACAAAAATAACTTCAAATTTATGCTGGTTGAGCTCATTGTTTATAGAATCAATTAACGTTTTATTTAAGGCAACACATTTGAAATTATGCCCGGGATTTGAAAAACGTTCCTTAATAATTTCATAAAGTCGTTGTAGCTTTTCTTCTGAAATTGCTTTATGCTTTACCAATTCTTCTTTTGCGGGAACCGGATCCATAACACTTCCTTCATGATAACCATTTACATCGTATGAATTCATTAAAAAAAAACGACAGGATTCCTCTTTATACAAATTGATCGCGTAGAGCGTTGCATTCCATGCATTTTCTGAAAAATCTGTGGGAAGAAGAATATTTTTCATGATTAAGAATTAAATTTTCCTGAAGGAATTACCAAAAACGGAATCTTTACGTGAAATCCTATGTCATTTATTAATGGCCTGAAAAGAAGGTTTTCAAAAAATGAATGTTTGTTGCTTATCATTGCTAAAAGATCGATGGAGTTTTCTTCCTGAAAATCGTAGATCCCTTCTGTAACCGTATTTTTTTCTATACTATAAAATTTGTGGCGTGTATCTTTTAAATATTCGCCAAGGATCTTTTTGGAGTTTTCCTGCTTTTCTTCAAGCGGCCGCCCAAAAATCACATGTAGAATATGTACCTCAAAGTTATAAACATCAGCCAGATCTATGAGAAGTTGTAAATGTTTCGCGGTATAATTGATATCAAAATCTGTAGGGAAAAGAATGTTTTTTGGTGGAACGAACTCAAAATCTGAAGGAATAGCCAAAAGAGGAACTTTTGTTTTTTTTATGGCATGCACGGTATGGGTTCCAAATAGGATTTCTTCGGCACCGGTTGCACCCTGAGTACCCATTATTACCAGGTCTATTTCTTTATCCTTCACCTGTTCCCTAATCTCTTCATTAAGTAAATTGAAGGATGAAATTTTCTCAATAGTATGTTTAGGATTATGAAATTTTTGGTTTATTTTTTTCTCAACTTTCTTCAATCCTTTTTGGGAATTATTCTTGTAAATTTCGTCAAGACTTAATTGAGAGGGGCTATAAAGAATGTATTCTGTATCGTAAAGCACCGGGGTATAAGTGTTTAAAAGATAGAAAATGCATTCCTCGTTCTCAAAAAGTTGCACGGCATATTGTATGGCATTTAATGCATTATCGGAAAAATCGGTAGGTAAAAGTATTTTTTTCATTTTTCAATATTTTAAAGTAAAACTTAAAATCAATTCACCGCATTGTGAAAATTAAGTTATTTCCCGATAGAAATTCTGAAGTATTAAAAATGGTATTTTGGGTTGTAAACCAATAATGTCGATGGTAGATCCGGATAAAATAGTTTCTAAATAAGTGTAACGGGAATTGACCATAATTAAAAGGTCTATGTTCAGTGAACCTATATTTTTATTTATGGCTTTTATCTTATCTGGTTCTTCCTCCCTATGAAATTTAAATCCTGTTTCATAGAATTGTTCCTTTAGCAATAATTGGTTATCCTTTTGCCGGAAACTCTCTACAGGAAATTCAGAAATGTATAAAAGATTTATAATAGCCTGATAGGAGCGGGATAATTCTGCTACCAGTTTTAATTCCCTTTTTTGATAAGGGATCATATAATTTGTAGGGAAAAGGAAGTTTTTGGGTGTTTTAAACTCATAATTTTCCGGGATTGAAAGAACCGGGCAATGCACATATTTAATAACCTGAAGAGTATTGCTCCCAAAGGTTATATGCTGATAATTTGTTTTACCCCTGGTTCCCATTACAATGATATCAGCATTTTCTTTATTCACTACCTCATTGATCTCATCTACAAGCGAACCAAATTCAGAAATGGATTTAAAATGATGATGAGGATTTGGAGAATATTCCTTGATATCTAAAATGATCTGGGCAATTTCCTTTTCAGAATTGACCTGAACGCTATCCTTTAAATCATCCAGTAAAGCCTGGTTAATTATCGACAAGTCATTGTAAACCTCATCGGCAAAAGCGTGAATTAAGAAAATCTCACATTTTTCATATTTAAATAACTCTACGGCATATTTAAGGGCATTAAATGCATTTTCCGAAAAATCTGTGGGAACAACTATCTTTCTCATCGTTGTAAAATTTGTTTGCAATAAAGTTATTGCGAAATGACCCTTAAAACTATGACCAATATCAGTTTAGCGCTGGCTTTGAAGCAGCTCTAAAAAGCCAATGCTAAACTGCTGCAGGAGTATGAAATGAGCATAAAGGAATTATGATACAACCACCGATGAAGATATGCAAATTACTCCCGATAGCCTTCCGGGAGACCAATGAAAAACAATTACTTTCTACACATAAAGTAAGATCTTTATCATTTTAACAACAGGGAAGAAGCTCTATTTTATTGAATACCATTAAAATTTAGGAGAGATGGAATTAAGACTCTTGATAACAGCTTTTCTTATGATACAAATACTTGATTTTTTGCAGGTAATCCAGAATCTCGATTTTCTTTGTTCTGCAAATGAAGGTCATATCCCAATTTTAAAAAATAATAGATGAGGTTTAATAAATTCCCAGGTAGAGGGTGGTATTAATTTTAGAAATTATTCAATCCCTCATTGGGCTTATCTCGAATTTTAAAAAGAATTTTTCTCCCGATAATATCGGACAAACCTTGTGGGGATGTGCCAAGGTTTTTGATTTGCTGTAAAAAATCCTCAAAAAAATGGGAGGTTCATAAAATATAAAACACAATAAAAAAGGTTGTTGGAAAATATTTATTTTCAAACAACCTTTTTTATTTAGGACACATTCACTTTTTTAGGACTTTTTGCTTTTGCTCCTTCTTTTTTATGAAGGGTCAATTTTAGCACCCCATCCAGATATTGAGCTTTAATATCCTTATCTTCGTCTACAGAATCCGGAAGAATCATTGATCTTGAAAATGAGTTATAACTGAATTCCTTCCTAACAAATCCTTCCTTTTCTTCTTCTGATTTTTGTTCTTTTTCAGCAGAAATAGTCAAAATCCCATCATCCACTGTGATATTAAAATCATTCTTAGCCAGTCCGGGAGCGGCTAATTCCACCTCGTAATTTTTTTTATTGTCCTTTACATTAAGCGCAGGAACTAAATTGAGATCATTTTCAAAATCCCCATTAAAGATCCGGTTCAAATTAAAAATGCCTCTACGTGTATCCATTAGATCTGAAAAAAATGGATCCTGGGACATAATAGATTCTCCTGCTATAGGAGAACGGCGTTTGCTTGATTTAACTAATGACATAATTTTAGGTTTTAAAAATTAATAATTTATGATTTACAAATGGAAATTAAAATAAATTCTGATATCATAAAATGATATATATCAGAGGTTTAATTTTATTTTCTTGATTAGAATGATGTATAATTGTCATTCATTATTTTTAGAGAATTCAAAAAGGCGTACGCTAAAAAGAGGCTGTCTTTAAAAACAGCCTCTTGCCAACTAAACTTTATAGTTTTGTTCTTTTTTAAGAAGTATCAGGGAACGCAGGATTAAAGGAAATTTCCTTTTTCGTCTGTTTTTATCCTCATCCGCTTATCTCCGTTTTCCAATAAGAGTTTATATTTTTTTGAGGCTCCCTTGGCTTCGTGATAATTTACCAAATAAACATCCTCTGCAATGGTCCATCCCGGAAATCTTTTTGCAACGGCTTCAGCTACTGCTCTTGGCAGCGCTATATCTTTAAATTTTTCGGCTGTTCTTAATAGTTTTCCGTCTCTGTCATAAGAGGCAAGGATTTTACCTTCAGGAATGAAAAAAGATATAAAATAGGTGTCATATTCATCCTGGTAATATTCTGAATTTTTCAAATCGAAGGTTGCTGCCCGCCTTTGTAACATCTTTACCGGTTCAGCCACATCTGCTTCTCCTGCGGCATCAAGGTATTTGTAGTTTACACCTACAATTTCAATCTCAGGTAACTCTGTTATCTGAGCATAGGATTGGATGGTTAATCCAAAAATTAATAAACCAGTTAGTATTCTTTTCATGATTTTAAATTTTTAATTATGTTAAATAAATTAAGATCCTGTTTTTTGTCTATAAACTAAGGGATCAAGCTTTTATATTTATTACAAACCTGTTAATCACATTGAAGATTTTCCACCCGATGTGCACGTCCCTCTTCCGGCAGTTCTGATATATCTGCCAAAAGGTATTTTTAAAAAATTCTCGATGTCTTTTCCATACCATGAACGTTTATTAGTGGGTTGGGGAAAATTTATACTTAGCTTTGGGGGAGATTATATAGGGTATTTGGAGCAAAATTTGACGGTTAGCTATTATACAGTATGAATTTAAGATATTTAAGAATTAAAAAAAATGATATTTATCATTAGTTTATTCCCCCACTTGAATTGAATCTTGTAGCTATATATTCAAAAAAAAAAAGGAACAAGTTGCTATTACACTTAGGGAAATTACCTTTTATGGAATGTAGAAATCAATATTTGTTTTTTAAAATGCTTTTGGTTTAATAACATTACCATTTTCATCTGTACGAACCCTCTTTCTTAAACTTCCCTTTTCCAATAGTAATTTATATTCTTTTCTTTTTATTTCTCCATTGTCATGATGATTTACCAAATAAACAAAATCGGAAACGATCCACCCTGGGTTCTTTTGGACGATTGCTTTTGCAATAATAGGAGGTATCTCTGTGTTTTTGAATTTTTCAACTGTGCGTAAGACATCACCTTCGGTGTCATAAGAAGCCAGAATTTTTCCTTCTGGAATATAAAATGACAAAAAATAATATTCATAGTCATCTTCATAATATTTTGAATTTTCCAGGTTAAAGATCGCAGTTCTTTGTTGAAAAATTTTGACTGGTTCAGCGGGGCTTGCTTCTGTGCTATCTTTTGCAACATTATCAATATATTTATAACTTGCCGGTTGAATTTCAACGCCAACAATTTCAATTTCCTGTGCAAAAGTTTGGATGGTTAAACCAAAGAGGAATAAGCTGATTATTATTTTTTTCATGATTTCTAATTTTAATTTATCCGAGGTTGATTTTTTAAATTAATAGGAATATTTATGATACCCTGATCAAATATTTCAGATATTTAATGCTTTAGAAATAAGGGGGGGGTATTCACAGATGGGGAGACATAATTTTATTAAAGGGGAGAGGACATTTAAACTAAAAATATATCATTTTTGAAGAATCTAAAATGATATATATCAATAGAATAAAAGTATTTTTTGTGTTTCAGTAAATATAAAGTTGAAAGGCGGAAGGTATAAGGTATAATTATAAAAGTGCTATTGTAAGAAAAGATTTGGAAAAAGATACGGGAGATAAATGAATCCTGCGATAATAATGGCAGTAATGGCTGCAAAAAGGACAGCGCCAGCAGCGACATCTTTAATATACCCAATTTTTGTGTGAAAATCCGGATGTACAAAATCCGCAATTCCTTCTACGGCGCTGTTAAGGCCCTCGGAGCTTAAAACAAGTCCAATTGCGAAAAACTGAAACATCCAATCGGATTTTGAGATATCAAGATAAAATCCAAGAGCGGTTATTAAGACAGCAATTCCAACCTGAACCTGAATACTGTGTTCGCTTTTAATTAAAATCCAGGCCCCTTTTAATGCATATCCTCCTCCCCTTATTCTCTTACCAAGGTAACTATCCCGCATTATAACAATGGCTTAAGAGCTGCAAGATAATCTGGTTCCTGAGAAATATCCGGCACTTGTTGAGTATGCAATACTTTTCCTTCTTCATCTAATACAATTACAGCTCTGGAAAGAAGTCCGGCCATTGGTCCATCCATCATTTCAACACCATAATCCTTTCCAAAATCACCTTGGCGAAAATCAGAAAGATTAGTCACGTTTTTTATTCCTGCATCCCCGACAAATCTTTTTTGTGCAAAAGGAAGATCTCTTGAAATACAAAGGACTTCAGTATTTCTCAATGTGGAAGCTTTTTCATTAAAATTTCTTACAGAAGTGGCGCAAACATGAGTGTCAATACTTGGAAAAATATTTAAAATAAGCCTTTTTCCCTTAAAATCTTTTAGGGTTGTCGTTGAAAGATCAGAACGTACCAATTCAAAATAAGGTGCTTTTTCACCAAGCTCAGGTAAGCTCCCATAAGTATTTACTTTTTTATCTTTTAATGTTATTTGTGACATTGTATTAGGCTTTTTGTTATTTAGATCCTAAATTTAATGCTTATGTTACAGGGATTTATTAATATTATCATAAAAACAACAAGGGCCGTTTTTATTTCTAAAAACAGCCCTTGTAAGCTATTAAGCTTTAGGTTTTAGCGATCGATAGATCCCATTACCTTTTTTACAAAATTATTGGCAGCGTCCATTTCTGAATCGCCATCTTCAATCATTTTATGAACTTCTACAGCCCCACACAAATTGGTGATTAATTCTCCAACAACATCCATTTCTTCATCCGAAACAGATCGGTGTTCTGTAAAACTCTCTAAAACATCGATGGCATTTTGCAGTTTTTCTGCATCGTTGTTGCGCTGCAAATGTCTAATTACTGGCAACTTCATTTACTAGATCTTTTAATAGTTCAAATTTATTGGTTTGAACCTGATTAACTAAACTTCCGTTTTTAAAGGTTGCGAAAGTTGGAAGATTATCAACATTGGCCATTTTTCTGGATTCAGGAAATTTTTCAGCATCTACCATCAAAAAAGTGGACGCTTCATTTTCCCCTGCGAGTTTTTTGAACTTAGGCTTCATAACTCTGCAGTTACCGCACCATCCGGCCATATATTGAACCACCACAGTTCCATTTTCTGCAACTATCTCCTTTAAATTATCTTGTTCTAATTCTTTAACCATTTTTTGCTCTTTTAGTTTAAACTAAGGTAAGAAGCTACTCCTTCGCGATCTGCGTTCATTCCTTCCTTGCCTTCTTCCCAGTTCGCAGGACAAACCTCTCCTTTTTCCTGAACGTGGGTGTAAGCATCGATTAATCGGATAAATTCTTTCACATTCCTTCCAAGCGGCATATGATTAACACCTTCGTGAAAAATAGTTCCTTCCTCATCAATAAGGTAGGTGGCACGATAGGTTACATTGTCTCCTTCTACAGTAACTGCTCCGGTTTCTTCATCATATTGCTCATTGGAAATGTCAAGAATACCAAGTTGGGAGCTAAGGTTTCTGTTTGAATCGGCAAGTATCGGGTATTTAACACCTTCAATCCCACCATTATCCTTTGCGGTATTTAACCAGGCGAAGTGAACTTCGGCAGTATCACAGGATGCGCCAATAACCATCACGTTTCTTTTTTCAAATTCCTTTGAAGCTTCCTGAAAAGCGTGTAATTCAGTTGGACAAACGAATGTAAAATCCTTTGGATACCAGAATAATAATACTTTTTTATTGTTTTTTTGAGCTTCTTCAAGAACATTTAACTTAAAGGTATCACCCATTTCATCCATTGCATTCACACTTAAATTTGGAAATTTTCTTCCTACTAATGCCATATAAAATTATGTTTATTTGTTTATTTAAATCGTAGTGCAAAAGTATGTATTTAATGATCCTGGAAACGCCGATAAAAATTTTAAATCCTTATCTAAGAATAGTGTTTGTCTATCGTAAATTGTTTTAGTATAATATTGACTTATTCGAGAAGATTTTATCAGGTATAAATTTTAAGCCGTTTTAGTGCTAAGTTGTTTGATTTTTATGCTGAAAGCGGCGAACAATAGAGTCATAAACGGGCTTAAATAGTTAAAAAACGCATATCCCGCATAAGATAAGGTTGGAACCCCAAGTACGCCGCTATGGTATGCGCCACAGGTGTTCCAGGGGACTAAAACCGAGGTAACCGTTCCTGAATCTTCCAGGGTACGACTTAAATTTTCAGGAGCAAGACCTTTATCTTTATATGCTTTGGCAAACATTTTTCCAGGAACTACAATTGCCAGATATTGATCTGAAGCTGTTGCGTTAAGCGCCAAACAGCTAAAAACCGTACTGGCAAACAATCCAAAAGTAGTATGAAACATATTTAACAAAGCACGGCTAATAGTTGCCAAAGCTCCTATAGCTTCCATAATTCCGCCAAAGACCATCGCACAAATGATGAGCCAGATGGTTCCAAGCATTCCTGCCATACCTCCGGAGGAAAAAAGGTCGTTTAAGTCTTCATTATCAGTTACAACAGATGTTTCTACCGTAATTGCCTGCATAATCCCTTTGTAGCCACTTATGAAATCCAAATTTTTGACCCCGGCAATTTGAGCAACAAGATCCGGCTGAAAGATCAATGCTGCAGCAGCTCCAAGTAAGGTCCCAATAAGAAGAGCGATAAGAGGCGATGTTTTTTTAACAATTAAGAGAATAACAACCAATGGAACAATGAATAACCAGGGAGATATCGTAAAAGAAGATTCGATTGAACTTAAAATAGCGGAAGTATCGGTATCCCCTGAAATGTCAAGGTTGAGACCTATAATAATAAAAATAATGAGAGTGATTGTAATCGTTGGAACCGTTGTATAGAGCATATACCGAATGTGCGTAAAAAGATCGGTTCCGGCCATGGCAGGGGCAAGGTTGGTAGTATCGCTTAAAGGGGAGAGTTTATCCCCAAAATATGCTCCGGAGAGGATAGCGCCAGCAGTCATTCCCACAGAAATATCCAAAGCCTCCGCAATTCCTATAAGTGCAATTCCTACGGTAGCAGAAGTTGTCCAACTGCTTCCTGTGGCTATCGAAATAACAGAACAAATAATAACACAGGCCGCAAGAAATATAGTCGGATTTAAGATTTGTAACCCATAATAGATCATGGTTGGAATAATCCCGCTAATCATCCAGGTTCCGGCAAGTGAGCCAACCATCAGTAAGATCAAAATTGCTCCGGTGGTGCTTTGTACGTTGTTGGCAACTTCATCGATCATTTTATTGTATTGTACTTTATTAAAGTAACCTACAATTGCTGCAACGGCACCGCCCAATAATAAAATGAACTGATTTGATCCGCTAAGCGCATCATCCCCAAAAACAAATACATTGAAGGCCAGCATTGCAATAAGCGCAATTACCGGGATCAATGCTTCCCAAATATTTAATTCTTTGTTTTCTGTTACTGGTTCATTTTCAGGGGAATTGGTTTGGCCTTCCATTAAATTAGTTGTTTTGGGTCGTAATGTTACGATTTTAACGGAAATTGGGCAAGTGTGAAAATAAAGTTATTGAATTAAATCTGGCATTTGTCTGCTGAAAAATTAAAACAGTAAGGAATTTTTCAGCAATTTAGAAAATTTCAATCAGTAATGTCCGGTATAGAGCCAGGATGTTCCGCCTTCGGCGTACCTGCAAGAAAAAAGACTTGATTTTAATTAACCGATAAATATTCAGTTATGATTTCTGTTTTTTCAAAACACCTTAAGTATCAATATATTTGAAAAATTCAGAAAAGTAAGGTTTGTTTATTAAAAATCCCATTGGAATGCCCAATGAATGTATGTTTCCAACTTTTACAAAAATGTTTACCCAACAACAATGAATTTCAATAAATAAAGAGCGTATTTTAGCAAAGAACTCTTTCTAAAAATACGCTCTTTTGCTTATGCTTTATGGGGTTCCAATAGGCCAACCTTTTTCATACAGGTTTTCATCATTTGGTAGGTACGTTCTATATCATCATCCAATCCAATTGAAAACCGAATCAATCCATTGCTCAATCCCATTTCTATTTGTTCTTCTTCGGAAATTTCAGAAGAGGTGGAGCTTCCGGGAGCGCTAAAAAGAGTTTTGTAAAAACCTAAACTTACCGCCAGGTATCCCAGATTTTCTTCCTGCATTAATTCCATGAATTCATTTGCTTTATCTATGGTGCCAACATCCAATGTCAACATTCCCCCAAAACCATAATCGGGATTCATCATCTTTTTGAAAAGTTCGTGGCTCGGGTGGGAGGGAAGTCCGGGGTATACGGTACGGAATCCATCTGCTTGAAACTTTTGAGCCAGGAACATCGCATTTTTACTGTGTTGCTTCATTCGTATATGCAATGTTCTCATATTCTTTAAAACAGAAGCAGAACGCAAACTATCCATAGTAGGACCCAGCAACATATTAGCCCCATCGTTAACACTTCTAAGTGCATTGATGAAATCCTGGGTTCCGCAGGTTACTCCACCTACGGTATCGCTGCTTCCATTGATAAATTTTGTGAGGCTATGGATAACAATATCGGCCCCCAGCTGGGTAGGCGTTATAGATAAAGGTGAAAATGTATTGTCTACTACCAGCGGTATATTATGTTTTTTTGCGATTTTAGACAAGCCCTCAATATCGGCTACTTCCAGCAATGGGTTGCTTACAGATTCGCAAAACAAAACTTTGGTGTCTTCATTAATCGCAGCTTCTACCAAATCCAGTTTTGTGATATCTACAAAACTGGTCTCAATATTTAAACGTGGTGCAAAATTCTTTAAAAAGGCATAAGTCCCTCCGTAGATAGTTCGGCTGGAAACAA
>ERZ1284728.24-NODE-24-length-18758-cov-34.938940_pt1 | contig 18758 bp, 14 predicted proteins | sample MGYA00454601_ERZ1284728 | MGnify/ENA primary metagenome ERZ1284728 (study PRJEB36292, sample SAMEA5787382) | metagenome | biome: Arctic soil; feature: perennial spring outflow channel; material: sediment | place: Canada | collected 2017-07-08 | depth 0.05 m ...
CGGCGACTAACATTATAATAATCTGAAATTAATTCCAGTTCCTCGGAATTTAGGGCATCTTCAATCTCTTCAAAAGTCCATACATAATATTTTCCTTCCTCTCCTTCACTGTCCGCATTTACAGAGGAAAAAAAGCCACCCTCTGAATTTGCAAGTTCCCTTTCAACAAATTCCAGATTTTGTTCTATAACCTCCTTGTATTCCTGGTTCTTGGTAACTTTATAGGCTTTCGAGTACAAACTGGTTAACTGGGCATTGTCATAAAGCATTTTTTCAAAATGAGGGATCAACCACTCCGGATCTATAGTATATCTAGCAAATCCTCCTCCCAATTGATCGTAGATTCCTCCTCTGGCCATTTGGTCCAGGGTGAGTTTTACGTTTTTCAGGGCCTCTTGATCTTCTGTAAGATAATAATATTGTAATAGTGCATCCCAGGTTACAGGCAATGGAAATTTTTGTGATCCTTTATACCCCCCCTTTCGTTCATCCAGGTTAGTTTGCCAGCCCTTATAAATATCGAGGTAATCGGATTCTGAGAATTTGATTTTTCGGTCAACAAGATTATCAAGACTGTTTGCGCTTTTAATTCCTTCAGTTAGATCATCAGCAATTTTCGTGATCCTGTCCTTATCTTCCTTATAGGTCTTTATTATTTCAGTTAATACGTTCTTCCATTCATTTTTTGGAAAATAAGTGCCTGCAAAAAATGGTTTTCCATTTGGAAGAGCAACTACATTAAGAGGCCATCCACCGCTGCCTGTTAATAATTGGGCTGCATTCATATAGATCTGATCAATATCAGGGCGTTCTTCCCTGTCGATCTTGATAGAAATAAATTCCCGGTTCATAATTTCAGCCACACCTGGATCCATAAAACTCTCTTTTTCCATTACGTGACACCAGTGACAAGCCGCATATCCCACACTAATTACAATAGGCTTGTCTTCTTTTTTAGCTTTTTCCAAGGCTTCCGGACCCCATTCATACCAATCTACAGGATTATCGGCATGTTGCACCAAATAAGGACTATTGGCTTCAGAAAGTCTGTTCTTATCATTTTTTTCTTCAGATTTATTCATATCATTACAACTGGACAAGCAGCATACGATAAAATAATAAATGCTGATATTTCTTAAAAATATCAATTTCATAGGGTACTTTCAAATTTGGCTCTCAAGATAAAACAATTACTTCTAAACTTTTGAGATTTGCAAACTTTAGCGCAAAAACTAAAAATAAATGACAGAAATGAAAAATTCATTTTTTATCTTTTCCCTTTTCTAAATCATTGTTGTCCGGAGAATATTTTTGTGAAAGCTTAAACCACACATTCATTGGGCATTCCAATGGTATTTTGAATTAACAAACCTTATTTTTTTGAATATTTCAATTATATCGATAATAATGTGTTTTTGAAAAAACAGAAATCATAACTAAATGTTTATCAGTTAATTAAAGTCAAGTTTTTTTTCTTTGTTCTTGCAGTTACGCCGAAGACGGAACGATCTTGGCTCTTTACCGGACATTAATGTTACTAAATAATGAATTTTTTATATTAATCATTTTTCACGAATTAAAATTATGATACAAAGAAGAACTTTCCTCAAACGATCAGGCCTTGCTTTCGCTGCCGCCACTTTAATGCCAACTTTTTTATTTTCCTGTGAGAAGGAACGTAAATTGGGACTACAACTCTATTCATTAAGAGAATATATAGGAAAGGATGTTTCGGGTGTAATTAAAAAAGTAGCCGACATAGGGTTTGAGGAAGTAGAAACTTATGGATATTCACCGGAAGGAAAATTTTGGGGATTGGAAGTCCGTGAATTCAAAAATATTTTAACCAATAATGGCCTATCTACCCCAAGCGGTCATTATGGAGCTGATCCATATTTAAGTGAAACCGGTACAGATGAAGACCTAAAGTATATACTTGACGTAGCGAATGAATTGGATCAAAAATATGTTGTTATTCCTCATATCTCTGAACCTTTACGCACTTCGGTAGAGGATTATAAACGAATCACAGAAAAATTGAATAAGGCTGGTGAAATGTGCCGAAATGCGGGACTTAAATTAGGTTATCATAACCACGCATTTGAATTTGATGATTATAACGGGCAAAACGGATTAGAAATTTTTTTGGAAAATACCGATAAGAACCTGGTCGATTTCGAACTGGATATTTATTGGGTGGTAAGAGCCGGTGTCGATCCTGTTTCATTATTTGAAAAATATCCCGGAAGGTTTCCGTTGTGGCATGTGAAGGATATGAGTAAAACTGATCCTGCTTTAAATACAGAAATTGGAAGCGGCTCCATAGACTACAAACAAATATTCGAAAAATCTGAAAAATCAGGGGTAGAGCATTACATTGTAGAACAGGAAAATTTTGAAATGGATCCTTATCAAAGTCTGGCACAAAGTTTTAATCATATTCATAAAAATTTGTAAATCATACCGAATATGAGAACATGAAGAAATTAAAAAGGAAATCATTACTGAGTTTGATTTTAATATGCCTGCTAACCATAAATACAGTTTTAGCACAAAAAGGCATAGGTACTGAACCCCCTGAAAATGCTTTTGTTTTGTTTGACGGATCAAAAGAGAGCCTGCATGAAAACTGGACCTATTGGGAAGGGCCCAGACTGGCTGCGGAAATGCCAATAAAATGGGAAATTTTGAAGGATCCTCTGGGACCGGGAACTGCAGTTAATTCCAATGATACTGCTGCTTCTAACGGGTTATATGGTGCTGCAGATATCGTCTCAAAAAGGAAATTTGAAGATTTCAGGCTTCATGTGGAGTTTTTAATAGAAAATGAAGGTGGGAATAGCGGTGTTTATCTCCAAAACCGGTATGAGATCCAGATTTTGGACGGGGATTCTACTAATCACGGTATGGCCGCTGTTATCAATGAAAAAGCAGGTGACTATAAAATCTACAACGGTCTGAAAAAATGGAATGCTTATGACATAATTTTCCGGGCCGCTAAATTTGATGATCAGGATATTTTAATTGAAAATGCGCGGGTAACGCTTTATTTCAATGGAAAAAAAGTTCATACCAATGTTCCCATAACCAAAGTTTGGGGAGGACCTAATTCCGGATTGGATGGCGGTAATAATAACGGGTTTGGTATTACCAACAGGCCCGGAGGGATTAAACTTCAGGCTGAAGGTCACGATGTTTTATTTAAAAATATTTGGATCCAGGAAATTTTTATCGAAGATAGCACTGATCTTTAGATCTTAATCTTCCGTTCTTATTTGATTTGCTACAGATCTTTCGGGAAATCAGAATTGGGAAATCTGTTATAAATTCCCTTTCTCCATCTCCTTTACAGCAAAATCTACCGCCCGTGCAGTAAGAGCCATATATGTCAAAGACGGGTTTTGAGTACCTGTTGATGTCATGCAGGCACCGTCTGTAACAAATACGTTCTTGCAGGTATGCAACTGGTTCCATTCATTCAATAATGATGTTTCAGGATCTTTCCCCATTCGCACCCCTCCCATCTCGTGAATATCCAGTCCGGGAGCTTGTTTTGAGTCATGAGTTGTTATATTGGTAAAACCGGCATTTTCAAACATTTCTGTAATTTGCTCGAAATAATCCTGGATCATCTTCTCATCATTCTCGTCATAATCTACAGATATGTTGATCAAAGGAATTCCCCAATCATCCTTTTTCGTCTCGTCAAGACTAACAAAATTTGATTCTTTTGGGATTGTCTCCCCCATCATATGACTCCCTATCCTCCAGGGACCCAACTTGAGGTCCAGTAAATTTTCTTTTAATGATGTACCTATACCTTCCGAGTTATTAACCTTGCTTCGATTAGCACTTAGCCCGGAAGCATATCCTCTTAAGAAATCGGTTTCCTGTTTACGCACATTCCTGAAACGCGGAATATAACCACTGGTAGGACTTTTGCCATCGGTAGTAAAATCCAGCAAACCGTTGTATTCGGCCCGCACTTTTGCCCTGTAATTATGAAAAGCTACGTATTTCCCAAGAAGTCCGTTGTCATTGCCCAAACCATTGGGAAACCTTTCCGATTTGGAATTCAGTAAAATAAGATTGGTATTAATGGCCGATGCGTTAACAAAAACAATTCTTGCAAAATAATCTGTTTTTTCTTTTGTTATTGAATCAATCACTCTCACCCCGGTTACCTTTTGCTTTTCTTCATCGTAGATTAAAGATTCCACGACTGAATCTGGCTTAAGAGTCATGTTGCCCGTTTTCTGAGCCCAGGGAATTGTGGAAGAATTACTGCTGAAATACCCTCCATAAGGACATCCGCGTTGGCAAATGGTCCTGTTCTGGCATTGCGCCCTGCCCTGTTCTGCGTGAATTGGCTGCTGTTTTGAAATATGTGCACACCGCGCCACAATAACGTGACGGTCCTCATATTTATCGGCTACCTGATCCTTAAAATACAGTTCTGCTTTGGTCAATTCATAAGGCGGCAAAAACTCCCCATCCGGCAGCTCCTCAAGACCATCCTTGTTACCCGAAATTCCGGCAAATTTTTCCACATGGCTATACCAGGGTGCAATGTCTTTATAACGAATTGGCCAGTCTACCGCAAAATTATCCTTTACTGGCCCTTCAAAGTCAAAATCACTCCAACGCTGCACCTGTCTTGCCCAAAGCAAGGATTTACCACCTACCTGATAACCTTTGATCCAGTCGAACGGCTTTTCCTGCACATATGGGTGTTCCTTGTCTTTTACGAAAAAATGAGCGGCATCTTCGTGAAATGCATAACATTTGCTCACAATGGGATTTTCTTTAATTACCTTATGAGGCAATTGCCCCCGATGTTCCATCTCCCAGGGATTCAAATTTGTGGTGGGATAATCTACAATATGTTTTACATCTCTTCCTCGCTCCAATACAAGCGTTCTGATCCCTTTTTCTGTCAATTCCTTAGCTGCCCATCCCCCACTTATCCCAGAGCCAATTACAATGGCATCATAAGTATTCTCTACTACTGCTTTTGCGTTTATATTTGCCATACTTATACGTTGGTATAAATTGATTGAGTAACAGGAAAACTACCATGAAACCTTGCAGGTACCAACTCATAATTCAGGTGGTTCTCCATAACATACTGAGAGCTCATAAAACCGGCAATAGTTAAGCCTTTTACGAAAGCGACAAAATTTATCTTTTTTTCCGGAGGTGTTTCATAGGATTCCAAAGTACATAGCACATCATTTCGCTCTGCCTCTGTTAATTTGATTAAGGAGTTTCCATAAAAATCTTCAGAAAAAGCATTTAACTCCCCAAATCCTGATAAAAATTCAGCCTTTACTTCTTCATTGTAGCAATCTCTTACCATTACACTGATGAATTTTCCGACTCCAAGTTCTTTTGCGCCGGGTGTATTTGTCTTCGGAATGATGATATTTACCAGTTCTGACAGTTGCAATTGCTGATTACCGGTTAAAAAGCCGTCATCTTCTGGCAAATCTTCTGCTGTCCAGGAATCTATCCAAAAGGGTACAGTTGCAAGTCCAACTGCTGAAATTCCCAAAGTTTTAATGAGGTTTCTTCTATTCATAAAATATTTAAATTATATATCATTGGTTATATCACCTCTATAATTCGGTCATTCTTGATGCAACTAAAAAGCTTCTATTCCCAACCCAAGATGTTTTTTAAAGAATTTCCAGTTCTCTCGGGCTACATTCCTGCCCAATTCCAAACCTGCAAGATTATCTGCCTGAATATGATAACCTCCAAGTACCCTGGACATCCCTGCCATTTCTGCGGTTTGAGTAAAAGTTGGAAATTTTAGCAACACTTCTTCCCCCAGGTTATCGGGCTCTGTTAGTGCACCGGCTGTCAATTTCACTTCTGAACCAAATATATCACTACCTGTAAAGAGCTTTAAAGCTTCTGCACAAGCTCCACTTATAGAACTGTGACCAGAAACGTAACTGGGGAAAGGAGGACACAGGAAAGTGTCTGGAGAATATGGTCTCCAGTCCTTCCCATTCATAGTAACAATACCTTTTCCAGGTCCGCCCCAGCCTTTGATCTCTTTATCTGCGTAATATTGATGAACCAAAGCGTAAGGCCTAGCAAAATCATAAAACATTTTGGAATCCCAACTAGCAATGAAAGCATCCATGGCTGTTATTTGATTATAAAAATACATTTTCACGTCGTCATCGAGGCTGTGATTATCCCTTACAGAGACTTCCATGGCAAATTTGAGCCAGTGTCCTGCTTGCTGAAGGGATTGAGGACCATCTCTCATAAATTCTACCAAAGCTTTTTGACTATCGGTAAGATTTTCCTGTAAATCTATTACTTCCTGCACTTCTTTCTCAAGCTGCACAGAACCCACAAGTGGTGGCGGAAGAGGACGAAACTGGTCTGGTGACTTTAAACCAATAGGCTTTACCTGGTCCCAATAAGGTGTAAGGCAGGTGGGTGCGAATTTTCCTCCCTTGCCATCTGAAAAATATTTTGATTGCCAGCGGTTAGGATCTACATTTAAGTCGGCCGTGTTTACGGGTTGATATCCTGAATAATCAAAATAGGCTTTCCCGTTTGAATTTTCCTCTTCACCATACTGATTAGAACCATCGTTGAATCTGGCTTCTATAACTGCCTTAGCTGCGAGATTTCCAATGCCTTCAGGTGTATTTGGAACCAAGGTTTCATTATCAGGATCCAGGCCAAGCTCCACCATAAAGGCTCTGAAAATGGCTTTATCTGAATAATAATATTCACTAAGCGCCCGATATGCGGCATAACTTACCGCTATTTCTCTATTCTGAAGGTTTTGTTCTGAAAGTGGTCTTCTCTCTACGTCTTGGAGGTATACCGGAATAGCCTTTTCATCATATCTGGTCCAGGCATCAAAAACAGCAGTGAATATAAGACCCAGGAACCTTGAAGTAATCGTTGGTCTTGGATTAAATCTTTCAGTATCATTTGCTGTGGCAAGAATCGCCATTTCACCCCATTTGTAGGCTATATTTTCAGCCCCTTTGGGTTCTACAGGACCTTCACATCCAGCTGTCGGAAATTCTATAATACCGGCATAATTTTCTATAGAAACGAATAGGAGTAAGGCAAGTAATAAAAAAGTTCTCATAAAAATATAAATTTTGGTTTACAATTCATTAATCCATGTAAATGAAAGGATAATTATCTTAATATCAAACGTTAAATATTTTGCTGATCTTTTGCTTTATTCTTCAATCACGGTTCAGGCATGGGGAACCTTGTTTGGTATTATTTTATATGAAGCTTTTCTGAAGCTACAAGCAATACGCAAAAAATAGTATAACGCGGGAGTATATTATTAAAAATTTTTCAATAGTCAATTTTAAAATGCTACGAAGATTAAAACTAATCTTTTCCCAACGCCTTAATCGCAGCGCGGACATTTTTGTGTTTGCTCAAAATAGCTGAGGCCTCTTCTTCCTTTACACCACATTCCTCCATGATCATTTTCACTCCCCTATCTACCAGCTTTTTGTTTGAAAGTTGCATATCCACCATCTTATTCCCCTTTACCCTTCCAAGTTTGATCATGACAGAAGTAGAGATCATATTAAGCACCAGCTTTTGTGCAGTTCCCGATTTCATTCTGGTACTTCCGGTGACAAATTCTGGTCCCACCTCGACTTCAATTGGAAATTGGGCAGCTTTTGCCAGAGGGGAATTTTTATTATTAGTGATGCATCCCGTGAACAGACCATTCTCTGTAGCATCTTTTATTCCTCCTATTACATAAGGCGTCGTACCAGAGGCAGCAATTCCCACCACTACATCTTTTTCATTTATATCAAATGCCTTTAGATCTTCCCAGGCGCGGGAAACATTATCTTCGGCGTTTTCCACAGCTTTTCGCAAAGCAATATCACCTCCGGCAATCAATCCTATGATTATATCATCAGAAACTCCAAAGGTGGGAGGACATTCTGAAGCATCCAGCACTCCTAATCTTCCGCTGGTGCCTGCGCCTATATAGAATAATCTACCTCCTTCTTCTATTTGTTTTACTATGACATTCACAAGGGCTGTAATCGCAGGTATTTCCCCTTCAATGATCTCCGGAACTGTTTTATCTTCTTTATTTATATTAATGAGCAATTCAGAAGTGCTCATTTTTTCCAAATGGTCATAACGGGAAGCCTGTTCAGTAGTAGGTTTATTTTGCTTCATTAAAATAGGTTAATTTTCTGCAGGAATAAATCCTGAAAATAATGTTTTTGGTTCTTTTGCTTTTTTGTAGGGCGTCCAGTCAACTTCCGGGCTGGGAAAAAAATGAACTCCCATCTCGTTCAATCGTTCTCCATGAACCGATACACGACCGGTGAAATCTAAAAAATCACGTTTGCTTTCAGAAGTCCAGGCCACTTCAGCAACTGCCAGAGTTCTTGGCCAGAAACGATCATCCATCATTTCATCATTCAAAACATGTTCGGTCCATACAGGAGCTTCCACTCCAATTACACTTGAGCTTTTTGAACTAAAACTATATACATCTTCTATAGAAACCCCATCTTCCTTGCACCAATTGAGGGTGTTTTCCTGTCCCGGAGTATTGGCGTGATCAAGATAAAAATTGGTGCAAATAGACTCTATGACTTGCACATCTACCACACTTTCCGTTTTACCATGCCATTGCTGGCTAATTAAAGAACTACTCACAGAGGCCTTTGTAACCTCTTCCCAGCCAATGGTTATTTTTCCATGATGTTGCACAATAGAATCGGCTTTTACTACAAATGTCTCATACAATGGATCCTCGATCTCATCACCCCCGATATGGATCCAGGGTCCTTTCGTGATTTGTGCAAGTTCACCAATAACTTCAGAAACGAAGTCATAAGTTTCCGGTTGTTCAAGGCACAATCTACTCCATCCCACTTCATATCCTGAATAAAGCTCAGGGGGAGTAGCAAGTTTTGGATCTATATTCGAATTTTCCGGACAATTAAGTTCGGGATAGGATACCAATGCAGAATAAATGTGCCCGGGAATATCAACTTCAGGAATAATTACAATATTCCGCGCTAAAGCATAATCCTGCAATTCCAGGTATTCCTCTTGGGTTAAAAACCCTGAATTCCCTCCTGTTACAGATCCTTTAGAGCCTATTTCGGTTAATTTTGGCCAACTTTTTATTTCAATTCTCCAACCCTGATCATCGGTTAAATGTAAATGAAGCCGGTTTAACTTGTACAAAGCCATCCGGTCTACATGGTCTTTGAGATATTCCTGTCCGAAAAAACTGCGGGCAACATCTACCATGGTACCACGCCAGCTATATTTTGGCTGATCTTCGATGTGTACCTGCCGGAGGAAAATTTCAGTTTGAGAAAGTTGTTTCCGCTCTATTTCTGCAGGGAAAAACTGCCTTAAAGTTTGAATTGCATAAAATAAACCGGCTTCAGTAGCACTTTTAAGAGTAACCCCATCATTATCTATATCAAGAATATATCCTTCTTTCCCAAGTTGTTCCTCCAGGGCTGAATCTGTAATTAACGCCCAGTTTCCACAAGAATTCCCCTGCGTCTTTTCGGCCTTAGCATTTGCTCTTTTCAGTAATTCCTGTAACCAATTTGCTGCTTTTTCACTTCCTTCATTAAAACAAATAGTATTTGCATTTGGTATTTTGTACATATTTTCACCCCAAGTAAGAGATTGAGGTAAAGGAATAATTGCAGGTGGTGGTCCTTCAGCGATAATTATTTTATCAGAGGATTGGAATCCCCCACACGATGAAAAAAAGATTGAAACTATTAAAATTAAGGCTGGAAATTTATAATCTAGTGATTTCATAAAATTGGATGGTTATATAAGTCTTTATAATAAATCTAATCCTGCAAAAAATATGAGGTAATTCAATCCTCATATCGGTTTTCTATTTCAGTTTGGGCGATGTCTGTGATTAATCCCGCTAATTTTTGAGCAATAGCAGCAAAGAATTTTTCGCCCTTTTCTTTTGTGGCTTTTTTGGGATTTCCTATTCCGGTATCCACGGTTACCATAGACCATTTTCTTTCAGACCAAGCCCAGCCTTCACGTATTCCTTTTATTCTTGATTTTCGCTCTTTTCCTAATCCTGCTTCTTCCAAAGGCAATACCAAATCAGGCCTTAAATGCAGCATCAGGCTAGTTTCCATTTCGTCAGCATGATCTCCGGATTCTTCAAAAAAAGCGGATTTATCAACTATTTCAAAAAAACTAGTCGTTACAAGAAGCATCTTCGGGAATTTCAATCCCAATTCCCTTAAGAGGGGTTTAAAACTATTTCCTCCATGGCCGTTGAGCAGGATTAATTTTAAAATTCCCTGCCGGTTCAGTACTTCAATAACATCAGAAAGAATAGCAAATTGGGTACTGGGATTCAAATTGATATTCAGGTCAATATCTGCCTGGCCCGTATTTACTCCGAAGGGAATATTGGGAAGAATCATCGCTTTTGTTCCAAGCTCCCATGCGCGCTTTCCGGCTTCAGCTGCAATAGCTTCTATTTGATAATTATCTGTTGCATAAGGCAAATGGTAATTATGTGCTTCGGTGGCACCCCAAGGCAAGACTGCCACTTCAACATCAAGCTTTTTTATAGCTTTCCAGTTGGTTTCTGCGAGTATATAGGGTCTCATTTTTTTCTTATTTTATATCCGTAGGATGCGTAATACAGTATAAACAAATAACAAGGAATTAAAATCCAATAAGCAGTTTGCGGATTCAGGCTATCAGCTAAGGCTCCGTAAAGCAGAGGAATTATCGCTCCACCGGCAAGGGCCATAATTAAAAAGGATGCTCCAACTTTGGTGAATCGTCCTAATCCATCGATGGCCAATGGCCAAATTGCCGGAAATACCAGGGCATTTGCCAAACCTAACAAGGAGATCAAAAGAACTGAAATAAATCCATCGGTGAAAATGGCTCCCAGACCAAGTACTATTCCCAATATTGCAGAAACTTTCAAAGCTTTTTCCTGGGTTATAAATCTTGGAATAGCATAAATTCCAATTATATATCCCACTATCATGGCAATTAAAGTATAGGTGGTAAAAAATTTGGCCGTAGTAAAAGGAATTCCCTGTGACGCGCCATAACTTATTACTGTATCTCCAGCCATTACCTCAACTCCAACATAAAGAAACATGGCCAGGGCACCTAATAACAAATGTGGGAATTGAAAAATACTTTTCTTATTTATATTGGTCTTTGCCAGGGTTTCATCTTCTTTATCGGTATCGATTTCCGGCAATGACGAGAAATAAATAAAAATGGCAAGCAAAATAAGTACCCCCATCATAATTAAGTAAGGCGCTACCACTCTTTCAGAAAGCAGATTTAAAGCCGAAGCTTTTTCTGCCAGGTTCATGGTTTTCAATTCCTCTACCAGCGCATCAACATTTTTTAAAGCTATTGCACCAAGGACAATAGGCGCAAGAGCTCCGGCAACCTTATTACAAATTCCCATTATGCTAATACGTTTGGCTGCACTTTCTATTGGTCCTAAAATAGTGATATAAGGATTGGCAGCAGTTTGTAAAATTGCCAAACCTGTACCCTGAACAAATAATCCAAGAAGGAATAATTGATAAGTTCTTGTATACGCTGCAGGTATAAAGATTAATGCTCCTACCGCCATGACCAGTAGCCCCAGGGACATTCCTTTTTTAAAGCCGGTTACTTTCAAAATCCACGCAGAAGGAAGCGCCATCACCAAATAGGAAATATAAAATGCTGTCACCACAAAGTAAGACTGAAAGTTATTTAGCTCACAGGCAATTTTTAAATAAGGAATAAGTACCGAATTTAACCAGGTTACAAATCCAAAAATAAAAAAAAGAGCTCCAATTATAATAATTGAGCGGTTGGTAGTGCCCGGAGATGCGGGAGCTTTTACTTCAGCCGTATTTGAATTTGACATGCCAGTTGTTGGGTTTTTAATGAATAATTACAAGGATTTTTATTGAAATTTTCAATTACAGTTGATTTTAGATCACTTTTTATTCCTGTTTTTGTAAATTTATTAATGCCGCAGACCCCAGAATGGAAACATTGAAGGTTTCTGAAGGTGCTATGATCAGTTTCTTTGTAACCCTTTTAAAAGGGAAAGAATCAATTTTCTTTTTAAGGGAATTTTCAAAAAATGAAAATGATTTGCTTACCGATCCACCAAAGAAAATAGCTTCAGGAGAAAGAACATTGATGATTATCCTTATGGCATTTCCAAGATGAGTCCCGTATTCTTCGAATATTTTTAAAGCATCAGAATTTCCCTTTTGAGCCATTTCATGAACTTCTCTGCCTTCCAAGTCATATTGAGACTGAAAGAACTTTCCGCTGCAATAATCTTCAATTGTTTTATCCAAATATGGAATATCAGCAAGTTCCCCGGCACTTGAAAGCGTTCCGGAATAAAGCTCATGATTTATTATGATCCCAGTTCCAAAACCGGTACCTAATGTAATTCCTACAAGATTTTTATATGCTTTTCCCTTTCCATATTTTTTCTCTCCCAAGGCAAAAGTATTTGCATCATTGGTAATTCTTACTGGTTTTTTAAAATGATCCTCCAGATGCGCTTTTAAATGGACTTCGTTCCAGGAGGGTATATTCCAGAGATCATAAATAATTCCTTTATCTTCATCCACCAGTCCAGGTACTCCTATTCCTATTCCTGAAAAATCAAAATCAGAGATTTTTTTAATTCCCTGGATGATTTCTGTTACTATTTGGTCTTTAGGTGCGTTTGCCGACGTAGGGAAAATTAACTCCTCAATAACTTTCGAATCCTGCACAAGCCCTATATGTGTTTTGCTTCCTCCTATATCAATACCAATTATCTTATTACTCATAAATTTATTTAATATTTCAGAAGGTTCTTTTTAAGTAAAGTTAAGGATATAGGGAATTATTCTGAAATTTCATTTATTTCAATATTACGCCAATAAACTTTAATACCACCACCATCATGAATTTGAAGAGCGATCTTACCATTTGCATCTCCTATTTTTTCATCTGTGAATTCCACCATTTTCTCACCATTTAACCAGGTGGTGACATTATCTCCTACAACCCTTATTTTCATTTTATTCCATTCTCCAAAATTCAAAACTTCCTCCTTTTCAGGATCTGGTTTTACCAACCAGCCACGGCCATAAGATTCGTAGATTCCTCCGGTATGTAGGTCCTTTGGCGCTACCTCAACCTGCCATCCGGATATCTTTGTACCATCAAGGCCTGAGCGAAAAAACACACCGCTATTTCCATTGGCTTCCTGTAAAAACTCGAGGTTTAATTCAAAGTTTTTATAGTTATCTTTAGTAGCTAAATAACCATATTCTTCATCGGGACCACTTTCTGCAATAAGCAATCCATCTTCAACATACCATTTTTCAGTACCATAAATTTCCCAACCGTCCAGGTTCTCCCCGTTAAACAGATTTGAAGTTCCGGAAGTGTTACAGCCTATTGTAAAGGTAAGCACTAATAAAAGTGCGATTTTGATTAAATGCTTCATAATTTTCTTATTTTAATATTTTTAAACCAGGTAAAACTTCCGTGATCCTGAAGACCTATTAAACCTTTTCGAGCTGTTCCATAATCCGGAAAGTCCTTCCATTTTCCTTCAGTTTTTCTTTTTTCCCAGTCATCAGACCATGGAACGAACTCAACTGTTTTTTTACCGTTTAACCAGTAGGTAACTTTATCTTTGGTAAATTTGATCCTGCTCGTATTCCATTCTCCAACTTCCTTTAGATCTTCTTTGTTATATTCGGGGTTATACATTCCGTAATCACCTCCAATTGATTGCCAGGGCTCCAGCTTATCAGGAAATCCTTTTTGATCAATTATTTGATATTCCGGAGCGACATAATAAGGTGCATCGTATTTTTCATCTTCCACAACATGATAAAATATTCCACTATTACCACCTTCTGAAATTTTCCATTCCAGTGATAGTTCAAATTCCCCGAATTCTTCTTTTCCATACACAATGTCACCTCCAATGTCCCCCCCTTGCCCCAGAGATTTCAAGGTTCCCCCTTCTATCACCCAACCTTCAGGGAGTCCGTCTTCACTGTTATAGGCGCGCCATCCATCGGCATTGGTGCCATCGAATAAATACTGCCATTCCTCTTGCTGTTCTCCTGTAGCATTTTGTGACTTTTCTTTGTTCAGGGTCTCAGATTGTTTATTTTCATTTGAATTTTTACAGGCTGTTAATGAAGCAACCATTAAAAGGATCATTACAAGTTTTTTCATAAAAAAGGTTTCTAAGATTTAACAATTTTCATATTAACCGGATCCCAGTTAATAAATTTATTTTGGTGATAACTATCATTACACAGTAAAGCAGGAGCGGCGGCTCTGAAGCCAAAAACAGGGTCTTCAACTACAGTTCCATTTGTCCTTATCGCATTGAAAAAATTTGCGAAATGATCGTAATGAGCTCCTTTATATCCTTCTTGCGCGGTATATACCGTTTCTAGTGGAGCAATTATTTGTTTTCGGTCGGTCTGACTATTTACACCTTCTTTTGCTTTTTCTGCGAAAAAGGGATCGTCACTGACAACGGGAGCATTTCGTTTCAAAACTACTTCATCCCATTTAACATCCATAGAGCCCAAACTTCCCACAATTTTTAAATAGGTACTCCCACTTGTGCCATCCACAAAATTACACCGCAGGGATAAATTAAACGGAGGATGCTGAACGGTTTTGGGATAGTCAAACATTCCTAACAAAACATCGGGGACCTCTCTTCCATCTTTCCAATATCGCAAACCACCTGTAGCAGATACTTTATTTGGCCCAAGTGAATTTGTAATAAAATGCAAGCTTGAAAATAAATGTACAAACAAATCACCGGACATTCCGGTACCATAGTCAAGGTAATTTCTCCATCTAAAAAAACGCATTGCGTCAAAAGGACGTTTTGTTGTATTAGCTATGTACCTATTCCAATCAACTGTCTCGGGAGATGCATCTTCAGGTATAGTATATTGCCAGGCACCTTCCGGGGAATTTCTTGCCCAAAACCCTTCTGCATAATTAATTTCCCCTATAGCTCCGGCTTCCAACAACTCTTTTGCCTTTTCATTTCCTAAAGAGGAAAGACCCTGGCTACCCACCATAAAAATCTTCCCGGATCCTTTCCAGGCGTTAATAAGATCCTTTCCCTCTTCTACAGAATGTACCATGGGTTTTTCGCAGTATACGTGCTTACCCGCTTTTAAAGCATCTATACTTATTTGTTTATGCCAATGATCTGGCGTCCCAATGATTACAGCATCCACATCATCTCTGCTAAGAATATCCTTATAGTCTTTTGTGACATTTACCTGCCCGCCCCATCTAGCTTTTGCATCATCCAGTCTTCCCGAATATAAATCGCAAACAGCAATCATTTCAATATTTTGGTGAGATAAAGCTGTTTTGGCATCAGCTACCCCCATACCTCCTGCTCCAATTAAGGCCAGGCGTATTACTGTATCATTTGATCCATGATCTAATGATGTTCTCTTAAGAAAATCTGCCTTTTTAACTTCTTTGGAAAATGCCGATGGCATAACAGCCGCTGCAGCAGTTGCTAATCCAAGATTCTTTAAAAATAATCGCCTTTTGTTTTCCATATCTAATATTTCGTAAATAGATTAAAAAAAAATTTAACCCGGGTAACTTTATTAAAAATTTTATTTATGTTTAATATATTTCCATAAAAATTTACACAACAAATATAAACAAATAAAATAAACAAGAAAAAAAATTTTATTTTTAAGAATTTAGAAATTATGACCTAATTTTTTTCTGAATAATTTTTTTATTTAGAAACACAACAGTATATCAAAAAAAACTGAGTTCAACTTCCAGTTCTGGAAACGATGGATGGAGGGCCGAGATAAACACCGTTTCCAAATACCACCAAACTTGTTTGGCACATTTGCAGCGCATCTTAACCTACCTTACTCAATTATACCCCAAACAAGAGTGGGTCATTAATTTCATGAAGCTATAATACCACCCGTAGAAACTAAAAAAGAATTTAGAATTTCAAAACAATCAATACAATATAGACAGGGTCTTTATACAAGGCTTTGATTTTTATTGAACAATCCGCAATATATTTTCATATACCTCCTCATTGAAAATGTGCCACCGGACAATAATGCATCGGCAGGTACCATCGGCAATGTTAAGGTGAAACAAAAAATATCCGGACAATTCAAAGTAGAACAAGCAGCACAAAACTTTACCAAAATACGTTCTGTAATAAACACAACAATTAAAAACAAATAAAAATGTCTTATCGTTAAATTTGATGCTGAACTAGAAACTGATTAGTTTCTTTTTTCTTATTTTTAAAATATTATCACATCTTTTAGTTTTTAATAAAATATCTTATTTAATTGTTTATCTTTTTAAAATCTCTTTAGAGCTTTGAATTGTTAATTCAATTTATTTACTAACCTAATTATTTAAGTATGAACCACTTCCAAAAACTGGCACCACAACAATACAGAATATTAGATATAAAATTTTAATTAGAGGTTAAAATATAACTGGTAGTTTATAAACAGTTCCTTTATTTTCAGGAACCAAAACAGCAAGAGGCTCTTCAGTAAAATGATTTAAAACAAATCAAGTACAAAACTTTCTTTTTTAAAAAATCTAATTAAAGTCTATAGGTATGAAATTATTTTTCACTTTTATCCTATTTTATATAGGAAATATTGGTTTTGGACAAACTGATACTTACGGAATTTTTGAATCCAATAAGGATATAGGTAATCCTAAAATAGCAGGTGGGGCTCAATATGACACCAATTCTCAAACATTTACATTATCTGGGGCAGGCTATAATATTTGGTTTGAAAGAGATGAATTTAATTATGTATTCAATCAAATAGAAGGTGATTTTATTATCACTGCCAATTTTCAATTCATTGGCGAAGAAAATGACCCTCATAGCAAAGTTGGGTTGATGATTAGGGAAGCCGAAGAGGAAAATGCTGCTCATGTAAGTGCTGTGTTACACAGGGATGGGTTAACGGTGATGCAGTGGCGTGAACTTAAAGGTGCTTTTATGCGAAATTCAAAGGATGAAATTTTTGCCCCTAAAACCAATTATGGTATCCTTCAGTTAGAACGTTCCGGAGAAGAAATTATCATGCGCGCAGCCCATTTTGGAGAACCTCTTCAAACTATTGGATCTCATAAAGTTGACGACCTTCAAAATTCTGTTTTAGTAGGCTTGTTTATAACATCTCACGATGAAAATTATCTTGCGGAGGCAAAGGTTTGGAATGTTCGAATTGATAAACCAGTTTTGGATGATTTTAACCCAAATGTTTCCGGATTTATTGGGTGCAGACTGGAAACAATGAATGTATTGAATGGAAAAAGAATGGTGATCTATGAAAAAAACGACCGTTTTGAGGCCCCAAATTGGATGCCAGACGGAAAAAAGCTGCTTTTTAATATGGATGGACTATTATATACGATTCCAGTATTAGGAGGCCAAATATCCCAATTAAGTACAGGTTTCGCAAACAGGAATAATAATGATCATGGGATCTCATTCGATGGAAAATTATTAGCTATAAGTCATCATCGTGAAGGATTACCAGGTGGTGGCTCAACGGTGTATGTTCTACCAATTGAAGGAGGAACTCCGCAGCTTATTACTGAAGAAACTCCTTCTTACTGGCATGGTTGGGCGCCAAACAATGAGGAAATTCTTTACGTGGCTACAAGAAAAGAGAAACTCACTTATGATATTTATAAAAAAAATATCAAGGGAGGTGATGAAATCGCCCTCACTAATACAAAAGAAGGAGAACATGTTGATGGAAGTGAATATTCTCCGGATGGAAAATATATCTTTTATAATGGAAGTGCCTCAGGAACAATGCAAATATGGCGCATGAGACCTGATGGTTCCAGAAAGGAACAAGTTACATTTGATGCAAATAATGATTGGTTCCCTCACATCTCCCCAGATGGAAAATGGATCGTATATATTTCATTTCCTTCAGATATCCCGGTGAATTCACATCCCTCCTATAAAAGGGTTACCCTGAATTTAATTTCTGCCGCAGGTGGGCCTCCAAGAGTGATCGCATATTTATATGGAGGACAGGGAACAATGAATGTTCCCTCCTGGTCTCCTGACAGTAAACATATTTCATTTGTTAGTAATTCTGGCAAAAGAGATTAACTATTATTTTAATAGTGAAAAATTCAATCCTGTCCTAAACGTTTTTAGGACAGGATTAACGAGAAATAAATAATAGACAACTTTCATGATTAAATCACATTTTTTTAATTGTGGGTTATCTTTAATTCTTGTCTAATCGTTTTTTAAGCTCTTCTATTGGCATTGTGAGCATTCGCCCAACCGGTTCTTTTCCTTTATACGTGATAACCCTCAATTTTGTAGCATCTACCGGTGGGGATAAGGGTTCGGTATATTTAGGATAAAACCTGTCGGGAAAAGAATTGTCAAAACTGTAATAAATATCCAAAGCCTTTACCTCGGTATCTAAGATGATTTTTAAATTGTTGTTTTCATCTTTGGCGACATTAAAAATAGGGTCATAAACACTGGGTGAATATTTTGTTTCCCTGAGTTCCAGTCGTTTAAAATGTTCTTCGACCTTTGGGAAAAAGCTTTCCCAGTTTTTCTTTTCGTTAGGAGACCATAGAGATTCCGCTATTGCCAATCCTCTTGGCCAGGTCAT
>ERZ1284728.25-NODE-25-length-18559-cov-40.835171_pt1 | contig 18559 bp, 12 predicted proteins | sample MGYA00454601_ERZ1284728 | MGnify/ENA primary metagenome ERZ1284728 (study PRJEB36292, sample SAMEA5787382) | metagenome | biome: Arctic soil; feature: perennial spring outflow channel; material: sediment | place: Canada | collected 2017-07-08 | depth 0.05 m ...
AAAAAGCCAATGCCGATTTTGAAGAATCGGTTTATGCCTATACAAAAACTTCCCTTGCAATGGCAGATGCGTTTATAAGCTGTTGGGATGAAAAATACAGAAGTAATCTTGTACGTCCTGAAACGCTTATCAATAAATATATAGATGAAAACTGGAAACCTGTTTTACAAACTCCCCCTTTCCCTGAATATTCCAGCGGGCATTCTGTTGTTTCAGGTGCTGCAGCCATTGCACTTACCAACATTTTTGGGGACAACTTTAGTTTTAGTGATGATACCGAAGTTCTTTATGGTTTACCCGTTAGGGAATTCCAGTCTTTTAACCAGGCAGCCCAGGAGGCAGCTATGAGCAGGATGTATGGTGGAATTCATTATCGGGCGGCCGTAGAGGTAGGAATAGACCAGGGTAAAAAACTGGGCACTTACATGGTGAATAACCTTAAAATGAAAAATTCTAAGGATCCAATAGCTGCAAATTAAACTAATGAAGAAAATAACTTTGGTTTTTTTAATTTTGGTGATTATTGGATTAAGTTGGTTCCTGTTTATTAAGGAATTTGATCATCAGTTTCGATTTGAAACAAAATATGGACCGGGAACTGCGTATAAGGAAATTCTCGATATTGATAAATTTAGTGCGGACGATCCTAATTCTAATGTGCAAATCCTGGAAAAAGAACCCTTCAAAAACATAATACAGAAGGTTGATCTCAAAAACGGAAATCATCTTATCCTCGATTGGAATTTTGATTTCGTAAACGATTCTGTAACTCAGGTAACAGTGCATACTTTTGATAAAAAATATAGTTTACAGAACAGGTTGGAGATTTTAAATCCGTTCGCTAAAAATGATAATATAGCGAAACTTAAATCAGATTTGAACGCCATTAATACTAAGATTAACGCGCATCAAAATTATTACAAAATCACTTTAAAAGAAACTGCATCCAATCCGGCATCTAATTGCGTCTGTATCACTTCCTCTTCGACAGTAGAAAAAAAGGCGATGGCTATGATGAGTACCATAGATAAATTGGAGGACTTTATTGAAAATTATGAGCTTCAACTCGACGGGTTTCCAATGCTAAAAGTAACTTCCTGGAACCTGGAAACCAATCAAATTACTTTCGATTTTTGTTTTCCAATAGCTACAAAAGACGATCTTACCGCTGTTGGAAATATTCAATTTAAACCAATAGAAGCAAGGGAGTCTTTAAAAGCTGTTTTTAACGGTAATTACAGATTATCACATTTAACCTGGCTTGATCTCCTGGAAAAAGCAAAAAGAGAAGATATCGAAGTAGAGAATCTTCCGCTGGAAGTATTTTATAGCAACCCAAGGATGGGGGGAGAGGCTATAGAATGGAAAGCAGCCGTTTTTATGCCGTTAAAAAAATAAACAGCACTCAAACAATTTTCACCGGAATTGCAACGGTTAATTGATTGGGCAGTATTTTAGCACGAATGGATTCTTTTCTTCCTAAATATTCTCCATCTATTTGGAACGCAACAGGACTTGTACAGCTTATTATTGCCTCTTGCGTACTTATAGTTTCCATGAATTCCGGATCATAGTCCACTTCATTTCTAAGGGTTTTTAATATTTTAAAAATATCAAAATGTTTGAAGATTAAAATTTCGAAGTAGCCATCATTAATTATTCCCTTCGGATTCACTTTGGCGCCGGTTCCATAGGAATTGGCATTTGCAATGGCTAAAAGAATCCCTTCTTTTTCGAATGTTTGGTTGTTTGCCTCAATTTTAAACTGAAAAGGGTATTCGCTTTCGAGCAATGTAGGAATTGAATTTAAAACATAACCAAGTTTCCCCCTTATATTGGATTCTGCGTATTTACCAATGAGTTCTGCATTAATTCCAAAATCTGCTATATGCAAACAATATTCCTCATTAATTACGATAATATCTATCTTTTGAAATGTATTACCCAAAGCTATATGGATTTGTTCTTCTATACTTACAGTTAGTCCAAGATTAGAGGCTAAACCATTTGCAGATCCTGCAGGAATAATTCCAACCGGAGTATCATTCTCTTTTAAAGCTTCGGCGGTTAATTTTATAGTTCCATCCCCGCCGGCAATCAAAATTCGGCAGGGTTTCAATTCCCTAATTTGCTTTTCAAGATTGAGCAAATCTTCCAGGCCTGTGGTTAGAAAAATATTTAAGCGGGCATCTATCTTTTTGACCTCTAATTCTATTTGCTGAATGAGATTCGCTTTATCCAAAGCCCCCGAAATAGGGTTAACCACCAATAAAACATTTTTAATACCCGACATAGTTTCAATTTGAATCCAAAATTAATTAATTTGGTTCATCTTAAGAGTTAATAAAACGCAAATAGGGTGAAATTTGATCTAAAATTATATAGGGGATATGCAAACGGGAATCAATTAGTGGTTTTCGGACACGTTTTTGAATCCTGGGCACCGGATAAATATAGGTCAGATCGGAAAGGACTACGGCATGCCTTTTCCATTATTCATATGTTTAGAATAAAGCCCCTTAAAAACATTGCAATAACCTTAAAGTTTAAAAACCTGGAAGTTACTACCAAAACCCTCGATGATGGGTATTTTAGATTCGACATTCCATTTTTTGAGCCTTTGGAAAGCGGTTGGCACACCTACTGTGTTTCTTATGAGGTGGATAGCATTGGTATCATTCAACAGGGAGAACTACTAAAGCCCTTCGAGAGTAAATTGGGGATAATTTCAGATATTGATGATACCTTTCTTATTTCCCACAGTAACAATTTTTTAAGGAAATTGTATGTGATGCTTTTAAAAAATATTGAAAAAAGGAAGATTTTTGATGATGTAGTAAAGCATTATAAGCATTTGAGCAGGGCAGGACAGGAAAATGAAAACGGCTCTAATTCCTTTTTCTATGTTTCCAGCAGCGAATGGAATCTTTATGGTTTTATCAATGATTTTGTTGAAATTCACGAACTCCCTAAGGCAGTTGTGAAACTTAAAAAAATTAAAACGGGAATTTCAGATTTTCTTTTTACAGGTAGAGGTAGTCACGATCACAAATTTGAAAAGATAAAAGATATTATTGCTTTTTATCCAAATCTGCAATATGTGCTTTTAGGGGACGATTCTCAAAAAGATCCCTTTATTTATGAACGCATTTGTAAAATTTTCCCCAAAAATATAAAGGCGGTATACCTTCGCCAAACAGGGAGGAAAAAGAAAGACAATGTTCAAAAAACTCTTGTAAATATTCAAAGTTTAAACGTGAAAACCTGTTATTTTAAGCACAGTGAAAAAGCGATCTCACACTCCATAAAAATAGGGATTACTTAATATGATGTTTGTTCAGATTGCTTAATTTGTGATTCTAAGCCATATATTTGCTTTCCTTTTTCCACTCAATAAATTTTAAAACCAGTTCCATTGAAGTTATTAGATTTCATTAAATCTCAGGTAAATTTTCCTGATAAATCCATTCAGAATACGTTAAGCCTTCTTACCAATGACGCTACCATTCCTTTTATAGCCCGTTATAGAAAAGAGTTAACAGGAAACCTTGATGAAGTTGAGATAGAAAATATTTCAGATTTGCTTCGGAATTTCAAAGAATTGGAGAAACGTAAGTCAACTATTTTAAAAGCTATTGAAGAGCAAAAAGCTTTAACAAAGGAGTTGCAATCAGCAATTCAAAAAGCGGTAACACTTAGTGTTTTGGAAGATCTTTATCTTCCATTTAAAAAGACCAGAAAAACAAAGGCAGATGTTGCTAGGGAACAAGGCCTTGAACCTTTTGCGAAAATACTTATGTCTCAAAAGGAGAAAAATATTGAGCTTATAGCAAAAGGGTTTAAATCCGATCAAGTAAAATCTGTTGAAGAAGCTATAGATGGCGCTAAAAATATAATTGCTGAATGGGTTAATGAAAATCAAATTGTAAGGGACGCAGTCCGGCAGCTTTTTCAACGTCAGGCAGTTATTAAGACAAAAGTTGTAAAAGCAGAAGAGAAAACGGAAAAGGCCCAAAAATTTCAACAATATTTTGATTGGGAAGAATCTTTAAAAAAAACACCTTCACATAGGTTTCTTGCAATGTTTCGTGCTTATAATGAAGGGATTCTACGGCTAAAAATCGAGGTGGATGCGGCGAAGGCCATAGATTTAATTTCAGGGATCATCCTTAAAAGCGGAACTAATACAAGAAGGAACTATATTATTGAAGCTATTGAAGATTCCTATAAACGTTTATTAAAGCCATCTTTTTCCACCGAATTTTTATCGGATGCCAAAGCGAGAGCAGATAAAGATGCTATTCTTGTGTTTGCCAATAATCTGGAGCAATTATTACTTTCAGCACCTTTAGGCGGAAAACGTATACTTGCCATAGATCCAGGTTTTAAATCCGGTTGTAAGGTGGTGTGTCTGGATGAAAACGGGCAATTACTGCATAACGAGAATATCTTTCCGCATCCGCCACAAAAAGAACGGGAAACGGCAGGGAAAAGGATTAGCGCTTTGGTAAAGGCGCACAATATTGAAGCAATTTCAATTGGAAATGGGACAGCCTCCCGTGAAACCGAAGAGTTTATCAGGGATATTCCGGGTTTGAAGGACATTGCTGTTTATGTGGTAAATGAAGCAGGGGCTTCCATTTATTCCGCCTCAAAAATTGCGAGAGAAGAATTCCCATCATTTGATATTACCGTTCGTGGCGCTGTTTCTATTGGCCGACGATTAAGTGATCCCCTGGCAGAATTGGTGAAAATAGATCCGAAATCGATAGGGGTAGGGCAGTATCAGCATGAGGTAGATCAGTCTAAACTCAAGGATAAGCTCGATAATGTGGTGATGAGTTGTGTGAATAGAATAGGGATCAATGTAAATACGGCCAGTAAGGAATTGCTTTCCTATGTTTCCGGAATAGGACCCGGATTGGCCGGTAATATTATAGCATATCGAAAAGAGCACGGAAATCTTGAATCCAGAAAGGAATTGCTTAAAATACCTCGTTTAGGAGCAAAGGCCTATGAACAATCTGCCGGGTTTTTAAGGATCAAAAACCCCAAAAATGTTTTGGATGATTCTGCAGTTCATCCGGAAAGTTATCATATCGTAGAAAAAATCGCGAGGGATCAAGGTCTTAAAATTTCTGAACTTATAGGAAATAAGGAAGTATTGAAAAAAATACCTCTGAAGGAATATATACAAGCTGATCTTGGCCTTCCAACCTTGACCGATATTATTCAGGAGCTGGAAAAACCCGGAGTTGATCCCCGAAAATTAAAAACCGAATTCAAATTTGATCCTTCGGTAAAAAATATTACCGATTTAAATCCCGGGATGAAATTACCGGGAATAGTAAATAACATCACCAATTTTGGTTGTTTTGTGGATATTGGAATCAAAGAAAGCGGCCTGATCCATATTTCAAAGCTTGCAAAGGGCTTTATAAGTGATGTGAATTCGGTTGTGAAATTAGGACAGGAATTAACAGTTACCGTTGTTGAAGTGGATGAAGTGAGAAAACGTATTCAGTTATCACTGGTGGATTAAAGTTTTTTATTTCTGAGAATCTGATCTCTAAACGGTGTTTTTTCAAAATTAGCTGTGATATTTGTATTCTGGATGAATTCTTATGGGATCAATAAAAAATCAGAGGATTTCTTTAAGCTTGTATTTTTTTATGGCAGGCTTTGGCTTTGCGACCTGGGCATCGCGTATTCCAACAATAAAAATGGATTTCGATCTCAATGAGGCTCAGCTCGGGAACCTGCTACTTGCTATGCCAATTAGCTCCCTGCTGGGACTTCCTATTTCCGGTTGGCTTGTTTCCAGGTTTGATAGCCGTTTTCCCTTACAAATCTCATTTATTTTTTTTGTATTATCCCTGGCACTTATTGGAATGGCTGATAGTTTGCTTGCAATAATTTTTGGGATTTGCCTTTTTTCCTTTTGCATGAGAATTCTAAATATAGCCATGAATTCCCAGTCGCTAACGCTTCAAAAATCTTTTGATAAAAAAATTATCGGTTCTTTTCATGGCCTATGGAGTACTGGCGGATTGGCGGGTGTAGGGTTTTCTACGCTAATGATCAAATTCAATGTGGCAATGGATACACATTTAATTGTAGTCGCTGCTTTTTCTTTCTTAACATCTTTATTTGTTTACCGTTTTTTACTGAAAAAAGACAGAGCTATAGAAGGCAATAAATTAATCCTGGGCAAACCGGATAAATTCATACTCTATTTGGGAATCCTGGTTTTCTTTGCCGCAATTTGTGAAGGAGGAATGTTCGACTGGAGTGGTGTTTATTTTAAGGAAGTTGTCAAAGAGGATTTATTTACCCTGGGCTACTTCATTTTTATGATATTTATGGCACTTTCAAGATTTTTTTCCGATAAGATCATTGAAAGAACAGGCATGAAAAGAATGTATGTAATAAGTTCTTCATTTGTATCTGCCGGCATTTTGCTTATGATCATTTTTCCCTATTTCTGGCCGGCAATAATAGGTTTTAGCCTTGTAGGGATAGGGGTAGCTGCTATTATACCTATGACATTTTCCCTCGCGGGCACTTCTAAAAAATATTCGGCTGGAATGGCTATTTCCATAATTGCCACCTACGGTATAATTGGGATGTTGTTAGGGCCTCCACTTATTGGGTACCTTGCACATTTATTCAATTTAAGGGTGTCGTTTATTTTGTTATTATTTTCAGGGTTGATGCTTATCCCGATCTCTAAACTTTTCTTCAGGTACAAAAAAGGAGAGGTTTCTAAATCAATAACCTCGGGGCAAGCCCACGAGGAATGAATTGGAAAATACTTTTAAAAATTCGAGGCATCCCGATACACATATTTAAGTGCATTTTTCTATAAACCGGAGTTTACAGAAGTTTCAGCAAACGCTCCCAGGCGGCATCATGAGCATTTTTATTAGGTTCACGGCCATTATTGACGGTGTCGGGATCTGCTGTTAACTGTTCCGTATCAGTTTCTTAAAAATTAGTAACCTATAAAAAAAATTCGGAAACTTATAAAAGTTACCGGATTCTAATTAATACTGTTCTAAAATTATTCTCCATTATATTTTTCAAACCAGGCAAGTATAGCTGCAACCTTAGCCATTAAATTACTGGGAGTACTTGCTATTCCGTGCGATGCTCCGGGAATTCTTACCATAGCCGTCTCTACACCTTCAATTTTTAAGGCTGCATAAAACTGCTCAGATTCCGCAATTGGTGTCCTGAAATCCTCTTCTCCAGTTAATAGCATTGTGGGAGTGGTTACATTGGCAACATAGGTTAAAGGAGATCTTTTCAAATAACTTTCCGGATCTTCCCAGGGCTTTTTGCCGAACCAGTATTTGTAAAAATACCCAGGATTATCCGCATACAAAACAAAACTGTACCAGTTGATTACCGGTTTGGCCACAACAGCTGCCCTGAAACGATCTGTTTTTCCTACAATCCATGCTGTCAAAACTCCACCGCCGCTTCCGCCTGTTACAAATAGATTATCGGGATTTATATATCCTTTTGCAATAAGAGCGTCCACTCCAGACATCAAATCATCATAATCATTATTCGGATAATTATGATGTATCAAATTTCCAAATTCCGCACCATAACCTGTACTTCCTCTTGGATTGGTATACAATACAACATAACCTGCGGCTGCCATCAGCTGAACTTCAGCAGAAAAAACGTTACCATAACTGGCAAAAGGCCCACCGTGAATCTCCAGGATCATTGGATATTTTTTTGAAGGATCGAAATTGGGAGGTGTAACTATCCATCCCTGAATCTCTTTTTGATCAAAAGATGAATTCCACCTTATCTCTTCAATATTGCCTAAATTTTTAAATGAAAAAAGATCTTCATTGACACTGGTTAGCATCTTTATATTTCCTTTACTTCCTACAGCAAGATCTGAAGGCATCCCCTTTTTTCCTGATGTAAAAGCGTAATTTCCATTCGGGGCGATGCTGAAAGATGCTGCATTATATGGTCTTCCCTGGGAAAGTCCTCCCAAGTCTGCTGTTAAATCAGATACATTTCCTGAAAGATCAATTTTCGCCAGTTTAGTACTTCCCTGATCATCATAGTAAAAGTAAATCTCCTTACCGTTCTTTCCCCATTTAATCCCGTTGATATCTCTGTCAAAATCTGAAGAGATTATTTGTTTTCCTGTGCCATCAGTATTCATTACATAAAGATTGCTTAACTGGTAACCCTGTAATTTATCATCAAATCCTAAGTAAGCCAACTTATTTCCATCAGGAGAAACTACAGGATTAGCATCCGGACCCTGTCTTCCTGTAAGTGCTGTAACATTACCTGATGAAATATCCATCTTAAATATTTCAGAATTTAGAGGATCAAGCTCCCGGTCTTCCTGCATATTTGCTGAAAAATATAATGTCATACCGTCTTTTCCCCAAACAGGGCTTTCATAATCAAATTCAGAGTTGGTAAGCTGTCTGGGAGTTCCACCATCGGTTGAGAGTACAAAAATTTGAGAATTTCCTGTTTTCAGATATCCTGCACCATCACCACGATATTTCATTTCGGTAATGTATTTAGGTTCTTCATTCCATTTTGCTCCTTCGGGTTTCTTCGGAAGTTTAATTATAGAAGCTTTTTCTGAAGCAACAAATTTGGTGAACACAATTCGTTCTCCATCAGGGCTCCAAGAAATATCTCCGGGAGACTCCTTAGCGTCACTAAGAACCATCTTTTGCTTTGTATCCATCCACATCAAATAGAGTTTCATTTCTCCATCCATGTTAGATCTAAAAAGAACCTTATTTCCTTCAGGAGACCAAATAGGATTGAAATCCCTGCTGTTTCCGGTAGTTAAAGGTCTGTTTCTTGATCCGTCAAAATCGGCAATCCAAAGGTTTGACAAGTTTTTATCTGTCATAATATCCTTGAAGTTCCGAACATAAATTATCTGCTTTCCATCAGGTGAAATTTGAGGATCTGAAACGTATTCCAAATCATAGATATCTATCAATTCCAGATTCGACTTGTTTTGGGCCAAAAAACTTTGGCTTATCAGTAAAAGCAGAAGTATTATTCTTTTCATAGGGACTTTTATTTAATTGAAATCATTGTTGTCCGGTAAACATTTTTGCGAAAACTGAAACCACATATTCATTGGGCATCCCAATGGGTTTTTAAATAAGCAAACCTTAATTTCTTGAATTTTTAAATTATACCGATAATTAAGGTTTTCTGAGAAAATAGAAATCATAACTAAATGCTTATCAGTTAATTAAAATTAAGTCTTGGTTCTTTGTTCCTGCAGTTACGCCAAAGGCGGAACGATCTTGGCTCTTTACCGGACATTACTGAATTTTGTTTGAATATAGGTTTTTATAGAAGTTCCAATAACCGTTTCCAGGCGGCATCATGAGCTTTTTTATTGGCTTCACCGCCATCGGGTTGATGGCCACTTCTCATAAATGCATGTCCAGCCCCCTCATAGATCTCAAATTCAAAAGGATTATTGGCAGCTTTCATATATTTTTCGGTTTGCTCTATGGTTGCATTTACTCTGTTGTCATCACCACCATAATATCCATAGACCGGTGCTTTAATTTTTGCGAGCGCATCGGCATCATCCGGAGCAGTTCCATAGAATACATGAGCCGAAATTATATTCTGATTGTTAGTAGCATATCTGAAAGTTTGAGAGCCTCCCCAGCAAAATCCCACGACAGCAACTGCTCCGGTTGAAGAGGCCTCATTTTCTATATATTTAAAGGCTGCATCAAGATCTGCTGTTACCTGATCCGGATCTAACGCATAAATAGCATCTCTGGCAGCATCGGGATTTTCAAAATCTGTTGTGCGCCTTTTTCCTTCCTGTGTATTGGATATTAGATCGGGGGCAATTACCAGGTAGCCTTTTTCTGCAAGTTTATCGGCAAACAATCTGGCCCAGTCATTCAAGCCGCGATTTTCATGGATAAGGATAACCGATTTGGTTTTTTCATCTGTTTCAGGATATACTACAAATGCCTGAAATTCTCTGTCCCCGTGCGAAAGGGTGACCCATTCATGATGTCTTGGGGAATCTGACAATTCCTGAACTTCAGTTTTTTGCTGTATTGTATCTGAAGCGCTTTCGGGAGCTTCTGCTGTTTCAGACTGTTCTTTCTTGTTCTTGTCTCCACAAGAGATTACTATTATACTCAAAAAGATGTAAAGGATCGTTTTTAAAGTGTTATTCATCTGTATTTTATTTAAGATTATTAAAATCAAATCACATCAAAGAGATTATCTAAAGGTTCCTGAAGGAAAAACCACTACACTTTCATGACCATTTTTTCCTACTGCGGCAACTCCAAAATAAAAATTGTCAATCACGATCCCTTCCAGGGTAAATTCGTTTACATCTCCTACGAATCTTGAATACTGCCACTGAGGCGCGGTAGTATCTCTCCAGTAAATTTTATATCCGGCAATATCTCCATCAACTTTTTCCCATTTTAATTTTGTGGAAGGTTCCACAATTCCGCCAATTTCGACATTTTTGGGAGCGGGTGGCGCCCAGGCCAGACTTGCCATGTTGATGGCATTTACAGCAGTTAGTTTTGCTGCATAATCAAAGTTTACACCTTCTACCACATCTCCATATTCAATTCCATTCTCGGTTCTTAAATCCTGATGCTGCCTGTTGTAATTCTCATGAGCCTCCATGATTCTGATTCCGGGAAAACCTAAATCATTAAAGGGGCGATGATGGCCTCCACGTCCAAAACGATCCAGTCTGTAAATCATCATAGGGTTCATTTCTGGCATATAAGTTTCTGTGGTTTTAAGGACATATCTGGCGAGTTGTCGTGAAATCCCATCTACTTCGCCTCCGTAAAATCTGCGCATATTTCGTTCCTGCTCAGTTTCAGTAGGTGGAACCGGTTCAGAAAAAATCCTGAAAGTTCTATTGTCGATAACACCATCCACTCCTTCAATATTTCCAATCATATCATTATTAAAGATCCCTATGATCTCCCAGTTATTCTTTTTGGCATATTCAGCGAGTCCTTTTCCGCCAAATAATCCCTGTTCCTCTCCGGAAAGGCCTACATAAATAATGCTGTTTTCAAACTTATAATTCGATAAAACCCTTGCAGCCTCAATTGTTCCGGCCATTCCGCTGGCATTGTCATTTGCCCCGGGAGCATCATCGGTAAAGTTCATCGTGTCCGAATTTCGGGAATCGATATCGCCGCTCATAATAATATATCGGTTTGGATATTTTGTGCCCTCTTGAATCGCAACAACATTTACAATCCAGGCTTCTTTGGGAATTCTATTTCCATCTGCAGGTGTGACGAAATCCTTTTGGTAAAAGACGTCCAGACAGTTATTACATTTAGTGGATACCTGGTCAAATTCAGATTTGATCCATCTTCTGGCGGCCCCAATTCCACGGGTATTAGAAACGGTATCGCTAAAGGTATTTCTTGTGCCAAAACCTGCAAGGGTGCGGATGTCATTTTCCAATCGTTCAGCAGAAACATTTTCTATTATTTCATAGATGCGGGAATCTGTTTGCTGTGAATTCCCAGTTTTGGGAAGAAAAAATAATACCAGGAAGAGTGCGCTTAACGCAGATAATTTCAAATTCATTTTTAAAAATTTCAGATTAGAAGATTGTAATTTACTGAAAGTTTTATTAAACCCGAAAATTTGAGGAGAACAAAATTATAAACATAAAAAAACCCCGAATTTTTCGGGGTTTTAAAAAATATTAAAATGAAATTAACGAGATTTCATTTCATTAATTTCGGCTTTTGCCTGATTTATTTTTTCTTCAGCTTTGCTGAAATTTTCTTTTCCTTTTGATTTTAAAGCTTCTGCTTTATCATTGATGCTATCGGCAAATTCATTCATTTTTCCTTTGGCATCTTTTAAATAATTATCACTTGTTTCGCTGATTTTTCTACGGGTGTCGGCACCTTTTTTAGGGGCAAATAATAATCCTAAGGCTGCTCCTATAGCTGCACCTGATACTAAACCTGTTAACAATTTTCCTGCTTTCATAATTATGTTTTTATTTATTTGGTTCGTTTATAAACTCTATGTAAAATTACTTTAATTTACCTTGTTAACATATTTTGATTAGTTAAGTTTGGTATAATTTTACGGCAGTTTTATTAATGTTTTTAACAATTAATTTTCTTAAGAATAAAAATTCCTCCCTAATGGTATTTAATGTACCCTGGAGATTTGTAAAAGTAACTCCCGAACCTTGTTTGTATCTTCAACATAATAGGATGCCGCTGTTTTTTTAACCCCTACCTTAACCGTTATTGAGTTTTCCGGCAATTCCTGAAACAAAAATTCATCGGTCCAGTCATCCCCGATAGCAAAAATAAAATCATAATTTTTATTTAACAGAACTTTTCCCGCGGCTTTCCCTTTATTAACTCCGCTGCTTTTAATCTCAAGGACTTTATTGCCTTCCAAAACACTTAATCCGTGATTTGAAATAAGTTCTTTTAAAACATTGGAAAGTTCATTTGCTCTTATTTCTCCCAGCTCAGGATCTGCTTTTCTATAATGCCAGGCAAGTGAATAATTTTTCTCTTCTAAAAACGTACCAGGTGTTCTATCGCAAAAAGTTTCCATAACAGGCCTTACATTTATCATCCAATTATTGTGTACTTTTTCATTCAATTGCCAACTCTTGCCAGTTTTGCGTATCCAAACTCCGTGTTCAGCGATGAGTTCTACCGGCAGTCCTTTCCACCATGTTCCAAGGGTTTCTTTATCCCGGCCACTTATAAGGACTACTTTGGTGTTTTTTATTTTAGAAATTGTGTTTATTAAATCCAATAATTCTTCATCTGGTTTTGCAAGATTGGGTTTGTCTTCAAAACCCACAAGTGTGCCATCATAATCCAAAAACAGGATCCTGTTATTCGCATTTTTATAGCGCGTTAGGATTTTCTCCTGGATTTCCTTTGAAAAATGAACGGATTTAAAAGCAGGTTGATTTTCTTTTGTTTTATCCAGGGCTTTCATGAAATCATTTGCCCATCGAACTACATTATATCGCTTTAACCGTTTTTGAAGCAATGTGTTTCTTCTCTTTTGTTCCTCTTTAGGCATTTGAATGGCCTGCAAAATCGCATCTGCTATTTGTTCAAAATTGTTCGGATTAATGATGAGGGCTTCATTCATTTCTTCTGAAGCACCCGCCATCTCACTTAAAATCAATACTCCTGTTTGATTGGTTCTTGTTGCGATATATTCTTTAGCAACCAAATTCATACCATCCCTTATTGGAGTTAAAAGTGCGACATTACAAGAAGTATAAAGATCGATCAGGTTTTCAAAAGGCATAGACCGGAAAAAATACCATATCGGGATCCAACTCACGGTTGCAAACTTACCATTGATCCTTCCTACCAGTTCGTCGATTTCTTTTTTTAAAAGTTGGTATTGAGGGACGTCCGACCGGGAAGGAACTGCAAGCATTACCAGTCTTACCTTACCTAAATATTCCGGATATTTTTCCAGGAAATATTCAAAAGCCCGAATTCTGTTTGCAATTCCCTTAGTATAATCAAGACGGTCTATACTAAGGATTAGTTGAGAATCTGGTGATTTCCTCCTGTGAAAATTTAATCTTTGCTGAAGTTCCGTTTCCTGGTCCTCACTAATTTCATAATGTTTTAAAGCTGCCTGTTCAAATTTATCATAATCGATGCCCATGGGAAAGGAATCCACTTTTACTACCCTGTTGGAAAGTGTTACTTCATTAAATTCTACATGCCGTCTAAGTATGCGTCTTACTGAACTTAAAAAATGCCGTTGATAGTCGTAGGTATGAAACCCAATAAGATCTGCGCCCAGCATTCCGTTTAAGATATCTTCCCTCCACGGCATTGTTCTGAACACCTCATAGGAAGGAAAGGGGATATGATTAAAAAACCCAATAGTTGCATTAGGGCGTTGTTCTCGAATCATATTGGGAACCAATAACAATTGGTAATCATGAACCCAAATCTTATCTCCTTCGGTGTAATGTTCAATTACGGAATTGGCATATTTTTGATTTACTTTTTTATACATATCCCATTGCCAGGATTCCCATTCGGTATATTCGGTAAAATAATGAAACAATGGCCAGATGCTTCTGTTGCTGAAGCCATAATAAAATCCATCCATTTCTTCAGCTGTAAAATTTACGGTAATACAGGCATCCTCCCTGGCTTTAGTTTTAATTTCCGCTTTAAAATTTTTCGGAATTTCCTCATCTGTTAAACCACTCCAACCTATCCAAATACTGTCGCCTTCCCTGTGAAATGATTTTAAACCTGTAGCAAGACCTCCCACACTTGGAGTAACCTGAAGTTTTCCTTTTGTAATATTTATTTGAAGAGGTAATCTATTGGATAAGATGATGGTTTTGCTCATAACTATTTTAATTCTGGGTATTAAGGGAAATCATATTTCTTAAATTTCCGAAATTGTATTTACTTTGCCATCCTTTTAAAAGAACTTTAAGAATAAATGAAGAATTTAGACTACGGAATTATTGGAAATTGTAAAAGTGCCGCACTTGTATCAAAAACCGGCTCTATAGATTGGTGTTGTTTACCTCATTTTAATTCCGCCGGCGTATTTGCCAAGTTGCTGGATGAGAAAATAGGAGGTAGTTTCTCTGTGGATGTAACAGATGATTACAACATAACCCAGGAGTATTTATGGCAAACCAACATTGTAAGCACGGTTTATGATAACGGAGAACATGCCTTTCAACTTATAGATTTTATGCCGCGTTATATGCGGGAAGATGGATCCTATTATTCTCCCCCGGATATTATCAGGTTTTTTCGCCTCCTTAAAGGCAAGCCTGTTTTAAAAGTCAAATATGATCCCAGGCTCGATTTTTCCCGGGAAAAAACATATTCAAATAATAAAGGCGGTTATATCAAAAGCTTTACACAGGATGGAACGTATGATTCGCTGTTTCTTTACTCAAGTTTCGATCTTGATAAAATTTTGAATTACACAGAAATTACCCTTGAAGAAAATGCATACATGCTACTGGGTTATCACGAGAAATTAATCACCCAAAACCTGGATCGTTCTTATTTGAAATTTCAGCGAACCAAAATGTACTGGATGAATTGGAGTGAAAAAACCACTAAATACAGTAAATACAATAATGAAATCTTAAGAAGTGCTTTGGTTTTAAAAGCATTGAGTTTTGAGAAATCCGGAGCGGTTTTAGCAGCTGCAACGACTTCTCTTCCTGAAACTTTAGGAGAAGAGAGAAACTGGGATTATCGGTTTTGCTGGATTAGAGATGCTTCTATGGTGATAAAGGTGATGGCAGGATTGGGACATACAAAATCGGCAAGCGATTTTCTTCAGTTTATCATCAATTTAATTCCTCATAAAGATGAAAAAATACAGATCATGTATGGCATCAATGGGGAAAAGGATCTCACAGAGCATATCCTCACCCATTTGGATGGTTATAAGGGATCTAAGCCTGTAAGGATTGGAAATGCTGCCTATATTCAAAAGCAGAATGATATTTACGGTATCTTAATGGAGGTGATCTATCAACAATTTATACAGTTTGAAACTTCGCTGGAAAACAGTGAGGAGTTATGGACCATCGTTCGTGGTATCGTCAAAATAGTGGAAGAACACTGGGAGAAACCGGATAAGGGAATTTGGGAACTTAGAACGGAAGACAGACATTTCGTTTTTTCAAAGTTGCTATGTTGGGTTGCGGTAGATCGGGCTATTAAAATAGGGGAGATCCTTAGAAAAGGAATTAATGAAGAAAACTGGGTCGCGCTTCGCACCGAAATTCACGAGGATATTTATAAAAATGGATGGAATGATGAGATTGGGGCTTACACCCAGTCTTATGGCTCCAAAGATTTGGATGCTTCTACCTTATTAATGGAACAGTATGGTTTTATAAACGCCCGTGACCCAAGGTTTGTAAGTACTGTTAAGGCTACAGAAAAGGAGTTATGCCAGGATGGATTAATGTATCGTTATAAAAATCAGGATGATTTTGGAAAACCAACGTCTTCATTTACAATATGCACCTTTTGGTTTATAGACAGCTTGTTTAAGATTGGAGAGCGTAAAAAGGCAAAGGAAATGTTTGATCAGCTTTTATCGTACAGCAATCACCTTGGGCTTTTTAGTGAAGATATTGATTTCGAGACCAAGCGGTTATTAGGTAATTTTCCTCAAGCCTATTCACATTTGGCATTGATTGAAACCGCAGCTAATTTTTCCCGTGGTTTATTGCCGGAGGAAGATTTGTGGACAAATAATTAAGAATTTTCTTCGGAAGGATTTGTTACTGAAATTCGGGTTTTCGGTAAGCTTTCAGGATAATTTTCTTTTAAAAACACCAGGAGCTTTTCGCGAATAAATACGCGCAAATCCCAGGCAGTACCGGAATCTTTGGCACTCATAAGAGCACGTATTTCCACCGCTTTTTCAGTTGCATTAGTTACCTGAAGCACATTGACTTTTTTATCCCAGAGGGGAGAACTTTCAAGTAATCTTGTGAGTTCTCCCCTTAATGCTTCAAAGGAAATTTCATAGTCTGTATAGATGAAAACCGTTCCAAGAATATCGGCCGACTGGCGGGTCCAGTTCTGAAAGGTATTTTCAATAAAATAAGTGGAAGGAACTATCAGGCGGCGTTGATCCCATATTTTCACCACCACATACGTGAGATTAATCTCTTCTATTCGTCCCCATTCTCCTTCTACTATAACTACATCATCCATTCTTATGGGTTGTGTTATAGCGATTTGAATTCCTGCAAGTAGGGTTCCTATTGCTTTTTGTGCAGAAAACCCAATGATTATACCTGCAATCCCTGCCGATGTTAAAACACTTACTCCAATAGAACGAATACTTTCAAAGCTCATAAGTGCAATTCCCAGGGCCATTATCACTATTATAAAAATGATGATTCGTTCCAGGATCATAAATTGGGTGTATATTTTCCGGGCACTTAAATTATCCTTACTTGTTACATCATAGTTCAGCAAAATTCGTGATTTTGCAATTTTAAGGGCAACAATACAAAACCAGGCGATACTAAAAATAAACCCCAGTGAGCTTAAGCTTCCTAATAATTCATAGGTGTACTCAAATCTGAATAATCGTGCTAAAACAGCAATTTTAATCAAGAGGGAAGCAAGAAATACCAGCATTGGCACCCCAATACGATTGGCAAAATTAGCCGGGAGAATATTCCCGGGATCTTTACCTAATTTTTTTAGAATTTGGAAGATAATAATAAAGATGACCAGAAGGATGACAATTCCACCCAAAAAATATTGAAGTACCTCAGGATTTAATGCATTCATATTTCTGAATATTTATTGATCAAAAATTAAAGCTATTAAAAAATCAGGTGGTTTCCGAAGTATATTTTGAAAAAGACCGGATGTATCCATAAAAGAAGAGGATTTCCAAAAATCCTTATTTCCCGGATGCTCCGAAATTGAAGTCATCCGGGAAACTAAATATTTTTTGGAAATCCCCATATAATCAAAAACCCCGGGGCAAGGCCACGAGGTTATATTGAAAATATTTTTAAAATTTCGAGTCCGAAACGCCTGAATGATTCGGGCAGGCTTCGGAGAATAAAACCCTCAATGAGGGATTAAAATCTATAAGATAAAAGCTTAAAAACAGTACTTATTTTCTGAAGTCAGTTTTTCTGAAATAGTATTCCTTAAAGCTACTACATTGGGTTGATTTTGATATTTGGTAAATCGTTTTAAACCCATTAACATCATTCTTTGTTCATCACCTTCCGTAAAAGAGACCACTCCTTCCTTGGCTTTTTGCGTGATTTTATCCACAGCATTATACAAGTAAAGTTGGGACATTGCTATTTGCTCTTTTTGAGTTTCTTTTCCCAATTTATTTGCATTTTTCTCGGTACGTAAAATCGCACTTTCTGCCATATAGATCTCAATTAAAATATCTGCCGATGCCAAAAGCAATTGTTGATGTTCCTCAAGTTCAGCTCCAAATTTTTGAACTGCACTTCCGGCAACCATCAGGAATATTTTTTTCAAATTTTGAAGGATCTCTTTTTCTTCAGCAAACAATTCAGAATAATCTGGTTTATCCATAGATGGAATCCCTGTTAGTTCCTGACCTACTGCTGTGGCCGGACCCAAAAGATCTACGTGACCTTTCATCGCCTTTTTAACGAGCATCCCAACCGCCAGCATTCTGTTTATTTCATTGGTGCCTTCATAAATTCGTGGTATTCTGGCATCTCTCCAGGCAGATTCCATAGGAGCATCGGCAGAGAAGCCCATTCCACCAAAAATTTGGATTCCTTCATCACTGCAATGCTGAATATCTTCTGAACAGGCAACTTTTAAGATAGAACATTCAATAGCATACTCTTCCACACTTTTAAGCTCGGCTTCAGCATGGGAATTTCCTTCTTCAATTCTTAAAGCTATTCTGTCTTCAATATTTTTGGAAGCACGATAAACGGCAGATTCCCCTGCGTATGCAGCGGTTGCCATTT
>ERZ1284728.26-NODE-26-length-18311-cov-27.772732_pt1 | contig 18311 bp, 18 predicted proteins | sample MGYA00454601_ERZ1284728 | MGnify/ENA primary metagenome ERZ1284728 (study PRJEB36292, sample SAMEA5787382) | metagenome | biome: Arctic soil; feature: perennial spring outflow channel; material: sediment | place: Canada | collected 2017-07-08 | depth 0.05 m ...
AAGTATTTCGCGATGATGAAAAAACTGAATAAGGTAGATCGTCCATTGCTTACTGAAGTTCCAAAGCATAAAAAACTATCTGTTTCAGAATTTAAATCTGCATACGATAAAGGTATAAAAGTTATTGATGCAAGGGAAAAAGAGGAATTTGCAAAAGGACATCTTCCAAATACAATTCATATTCAGGGAAACAATTCCTTTGCAACCTGGGCAGGATGGTTCTTAAACTATGAAGAGTCTTTTATCCTGATAGCTTCAGATGAGCAAATGGAAGACCTTACCCGTAAATTGATGCGGATAGGACTTGATAATATTCAGGGATATATTTCAGATATTGACACCATTGGAATTCCTCTTGAGAAAACAGAGGTAATAGCTATAGATGAGTTTAAAACCTATTTGGATAAAGAAAATGCTGAGGTGATTGATGTCCGTGGAGCTTCAGAATATAAAGAAGGCCATATCAAGGGTGCTAAAAATATCTTTGTAGGTACTATACAAAATCATATCGATGAAATTGATACCGATAAGCAGGTTGTAATTCATTGCCAAAGTGGTGCCAGAGCTGCTATTGCTGAATCTATGTTGGCAAAACACGGTGTTAAAGATGTGAAAGTTTATTACGGAGGAACCGAAGAATGGTCGGAGAAAGAAAATCTGGTTATTTCTGAATAAAGATAAAAACATACGGACTCCCGATAACTTATCGGGAGTCCAATAACAAGAATAACTTTATATGAAGAATATAGCACAGGAGGAGTGGAGAAAATTATTGGCTGAAGATAAGGATGCGGTAATTATCGATGTGAGAACCCGGGAAGAATTTGAGTCGGGATATCTTAAAAATGCTCAGCTTATAGATATTATGCAGCCACAATCCTTTATGGAGGCAGTAAGCGAATTGGATAAAAATAAAAATTATTATATGTATTGCCGAAGCGGGAACAGAAGCGGACAGTCTTGTCAGATTTTGGATTCCCAGGGATTTAAAAACACTTACAATCTTCAAGGTGGTATGTTGGAATGGAATGGAGAAATAGAGCGATAAAGATTTTAATATAATGATTGGTTGAAAATAAAGGGAGTCATCGTAAAGAAGACTTCCTTTATTTGATTTAACTGATTCATTGACGTTCCCCATTTACAGGTTGATTTCAGTTGGACAAAAGAAAGAAACAGTTATTTTTTTAAAAATGGTTTTCGTTTTTAACATAGGTTTAGTGGCACTAATCACCATATCCAACCTCTAATTGTTTTTGTTATAATTTAATTGATTTCGATCTTCAGCAAAAGATTTAAATTGTAAAATTATTTTAAAAACTATATCGTTGTAGTGTAACAATTGTTACCAAGTATTTAAAACAAACTGAATACTTTACGGAAAAAATGAAATCTCTCTTTTGCACTCCAAATTTAAGTTTTACAAGAGGAATATTTCAGAAATTGTTATTATAAAAGGGATTTCAATGGAGAGGTTTAAAAAATTTATCAAGTCGCTGTATTTTTTATTTGGGACGATTATTATTTTAGTAGTGGTGCTTTTTTCGGTATTGCTCTATTATAACTCCAATCCTACTTATTTTTTGGTAGATAAGTCGGTTGATGAATTTTGGACTCCAAAAGACATCGTAAATGATCCTTTAAGAAATTTTATCGATCCGAAAGTCCGCTATGGTTTTCTGCTTGTCTCGGAATCTCCTTCTCAAATGGGGCCCCAGGCTTCCGATGCCTCCATGAGGTATGCAGGAAATAATTTGAAGTGTACGAACTGTCATCTAAAAAACGGAACTCAGGCCGGTTCGGGTTCATGGGTAGGCGTTACAAACCGATTTCCACAATTTCGTTCCCGGAGCAATAAAATAGGAACTATAGAAGATAGGGTAAATGGCTGTTTAGAGCGGAGTATGAATGGCAAAAAAATGCCGGTTGATTCAAAACCTATGAAGGCCATTGTAGCCTATATGGAATGGCTTAGTGAAGATATTCCTAAAGAAAAAGAAGCTGAATATAAGGGGTACCCTTCCATAAAACTACCAGATGTAGCTGCAAATGTTACTATGGGAAAGGACATTTATAATAACCAGTGTATGGTTTGTCATGGGGAAGACGGACAAGGACAGCGTGCTGCAGGTCTATCCCAGGGATATCTCTACCCACCTTTATGGGGAGAAGATAGTTATAACCACGGAGCGGGAATGCATAGGGTGATTACTGCTGCGGAATTCATTAAAGGAAATATGCCTTTTGGGGAAGCTACCTGGGATAATCCAAAATTAACTGATGTAGAAGCCTATCATGTCGCAGCTTATATCAACAGTTTTGACCGACCTTTAAAATCTTTGGTAGAAAATGATTTTCCTGATAAAAAACTAAAACCTATCTCCACACCTTACGGCCCCTGGGAGGACAGCTTTTCTGCAGAACAGCATAAATATGGCCCGTTTCCTCCAATTATTGAATTTTATAAAAAGAAGTATAACATTGCAAAAACCAAATAATTATAGGTTTTAAAATATTAGGCCATATCAAGGCTTTTTATAATCACAGTCCAGATTTGCTTTATGCTTTTATCTTGGATATATTTATACCGCTTTCTTTTAACTTTTGAAATTTAATACAATGCAATACGTCCCACGATATTTTTTAATACTTCTGCTATTTCTTTCGGTTTCCTGTAAACAAAATGCAAAAGACAGCCCAGAGTTGTCTTCCAAAACCACAAGCGATGAGCTAAGTTCCATTTCAACAGAGAACGGTGGTAACCTATCCCCTTTAGAAGTGAAGGATTTGATACGGGATAATCCGGATTTAATTATTATAGACGTGAGAACCCCACAAGAACTTAAATCAGGAATGGTTAAAAAAGCTATTAATATTGATATGTATGATCAAAATTTCTTATTGGAGATAAAGAAATTGAAGAAAGATGAAAAATATTTGCTCTATTGCGCTGTTGGTGGCAGAAGTTCGGCAACTTCAGAATTGATGAAAAAGGAGGGTTTTACAAGTGTTTTTAATTCTGTAAAAGGATTTTCAAGTTTAAAAGAGGCTGGAATAACTGTAAAAGAATAAAACTTTGTTTTGTATAAATTGTAGCCAATTTAATTAAAAAAAAGCAAGGTGGAATTCATCAAGATGACAGCAACAGCATTATCAGAAAACCATAGAAAAGAGATTCTTATTCTTTGGAATAATGAATATCCGGAAAAATTAAATTATCTAAATCCTGCAGATTTTGAAAGTTACCTTAAAAATTTACAAGACCAGAATCATATTTTAATGATTGACGAAAAAGGAAAGGTTAGGGGTTGGTACTTCGATTTTATTCGTGAAAATGAAAAGTGGTTTGTTATAATCTTAGATTCAAAATTTCAGGGTAAAGGATATGGAAAAAGCATTGTCAATCTCGCACAAGAAAAGGAAACAGAATTAAATGCTTGGGTAATTGACCATAATAAAGACAAAAAAAAGAATGGAGAAGCTTATGTGTCACCATTGAATTTTTATTTAAAAAATGGATTTATAGTGTTGGCCAAAAATAGATTAGAACTTGAAAACATATCTGCAGTAAAAATAAAATGGACAAAATAAAAACCGGCTCCAATAAAAAAAGGAGAAATCTCCGATTTATAAGTGTTATAATGAACATTTATAATTTCTTCTATAAATCAGGATCAGATAGCAATCGGTGAAGAATGACTTTGGATCAAGCCTAAATGCTGTGGACTATGCGAAATTGAAAGATACGGAGATACACTTCTACATAAATTCGAAGATAAAAGACTTATATTCCTCTTCCCACCAACAGAAAAGCCCTGTAAAGTTTAAAACTTTACAGGGCTTTTCACTTAAGAGCTATGCTAAGTTTCCAGCTTTTACTGAAACTTATAATTTGTCCCGGGAACTGTGGAGAAAGAGTACTCACCTAAATAATCGCAATAGGCTCTTCCTTCCAGTTTTGGTGATACCGGGGAGTTTACTTTTAAGTATTCCTCCACCACCTCGTGAATGGTATAATCTTTTACTTCTACATCTTTCACTCCTGGAATACGACACAAATTGTCTTCAGGATCACCGGGACGAACACAGGCAGAAATGGTATAATATGTATCATCCTGCATTTCTTCGCCTTTCACTATAACAGAGTTTACACGTTCTCCTTTTGGAGCCTGACTGTTAAAGTCTACTTCCATCCCGGAAAAACGTACCAACCAGCCACCAAATCGTTCGGTTGAATTTTGAGCAAATGCATTGTGCATTTCCCGTTCCAGCCAATCTTTAATTTGTTTTCCGGTAACTTTTCCTGTTTTCACCTTTTCATTAACCGGAAGTAAGTTCCATAAATTGGCTCGCGTAATGGGCTCCGGTTTTCCATCTACCGGGACTATTGGATTTCCAAATCGAAATCCGTTGGAGATAGAGATATCTGCACCTGTTTTCCAGCGGGCTGCATCGGTGATCATATTATCCATTGGATTTTCAACGGTTAAGTAACGATAAATTGGAGTAGTGGTGTAACCTACAACAGCTTCCAGATGCTCTTTATAAGGTGCTTTTGCCTTGTCTACAAGTGCCTGGATCTTTGGGTCTGCAGCATATTTATCAGGATCTACATCCATAAGCTCATAATCGTCTTTCACTATTTTACCATCTACAAAATACAGGTTTAATTTGCCTACAAAAGATCCAAAAGCGCCAGGTTCGGTTACTTTTGCATATTTTCCCTCTATTGGTTGACGCACCCTTTCGTGGGTATCATTTCCCAAAATGTAATCTACATCTTTGGTCATTTCGTTATTGGCGAGTTCCACCTGCTTAAAAATTCCCATATGGGTTACCAGGAAGAGTGCCTGTACCTTTTTTTCATTTTTAACTTCGTCAATAAGCTTCAGGACATTGGCATCTAACCCGCTAAAAGAAATTCCCTCGCTAAAGATCGGGTTTTGACGAATTGGAACATCCGGATCATTAACCCCAATAAATCCTATTTTCACGCCTTCTATCTCCTTGATCCAATAGGGAGGAAAAAGCCGCTCTCCGGACTCTTCATGATACATGTTCTCTGCAATTACAGGAGTATCATAGGCATTTAAAACATTCATCATAGAAGTTTTGCCATATACAACCTCCCAATTACCGGGAATAAGCAAATCATAATTCATATTTTTCACAATCTCCGGGAAAATATCTCCTTTAGAAAGGGCTGCATAGCCACTTCCCTGGATAAGATCGCCACCATCTACAATAATGGTCCGGTTAGGGTTTTTAGCACGTTCTTCATCAAACAAAGTTTTAATATTCGCCATCCCACCACGTGTTTTGAATACAATGCTGTCATTTTCCCAGAACAATTCGGGATGTGGATCTAATTGCCCGTGAATATCGGCGGTTTGCAAAATGGTGATGCGCAGGGTGTCCTGGGCATTACCTCTTTGTTTTTCACCAGATTTCATGTCCTGGCAGGATCCTAGTAATCCAAGTCCAAAGATTCCCAATCCTATAAATAATGTTGTTTTAAGTGTTTTCATTTTCATTTTTTTAAAGTCCTAAACTGTAATATCCTTTTTTCTGAAGCTGAAAATCGTGTAAAATACCATTTTCAACTATTTCCATTTCCTGCGGAATATCCTTAGGATCAACCTTGAATTTATTCATGGAAAATCCGCAGGCTACCAGATGTACTCCAGCTTTTTCAGCCTGAGCTACAAAGCCTTTCATTTTATCGGTATCGGTTAATTGTGAAATGTCCTGCCCGCAAACAATAACCTGAAAATCCCCAAACCGCTCCCCGTCTTCCAGCGCTAGTGCTTCAGCGGTAATTAGTATAGGTTTTAACTGATCTACTTTTTTGGTAAGCACAACATAATTGTTTTTATCATGAGTGTGTTCCGGTGCCTGCGCATTAACCTGTATGGCGGTTAAAGCAAAAAATAATGCAAGGCTGCTTAAAAATACTGTTTTCATTGTTTTGTTGTTTTAAAATCGTTTAATATAAAAAATAGAAGTCCGCCCAGGATTGCTATATTCTTAAAAAGTGGCCCCAGGGAATTCAACTGTCCCACTTGAACAGTAATCGTAATTGGAATTAATACCAACGCCAGTATTAGAGCAACCCACCGGGTTTTAAAACCGGCAAAAAGTCCAATCCCTGCCGCCAGCATTACTATTCCGGAGATAATAATCAAGTATTCGGGATTTCCAATAAAATAGGCCATGCCCTTAAAACTAGCCTGATCCAATTTGGCAACGGTTCCTTTCACATTCATCAAATGATTGAAACCTGCAACAAGGAAAATTCCGCTTAACATCATTCTGAAGATCATCACAGATCGTTGTGTAACCATTATTTTGGCTTTCATAAACTATATAATAGATTGAATTATTTTATTCCACTGGTGATTTGATTTAATAGAAATTTCTTCCTTTAAAATACCTCAAGAGTGTGCTCCCGTGTAACTGATTCATTTTTTCTGAAAGATTTTCGATCAATACATGAAAAATTGATGAACCGCCAGCTAATTTCTGTGTTGTGTATAGAAATTTGCTGATTAAATTTCAGAGTCTGTTAAACTTGTGGGGGAGGATAAAATTTATCGCTGAAGGTTTCAAAAAATTCTGGAGAGGTATAATTGTAGCGCTGGTAATTGGCTTTAACCTCGATAAGTGTCCATCCAGCTAACTGGAACTGAAATGGAGCGTTACAATATGAATCTATAGGGATGATTAATACGTTTGAAACAGGGCGAAAGTCCAGATTGCTTCCATTCTCAAATATATCAGCTTTCTTGTTTTTACAAAACGGATTTATATATACTATTTCTTCCGTATCAATAATGCTTCCCAAAAAATTGGTATCCATCATCAGGGATTTTCCGAAAAAAACCACCATAAAAAATATAGCTATATAGGACTTTAAGTTCATTCGACGCCAAATATAAGTATTCACCTCTACTCTGAATGTGACTTTTGTTACATAGAGGTATAAGTTCATTTCAGAAATTGGCTTTAGGATTTCTTTTTTTGGGAACGTAACACTTGTTACAGATATTAAGAAGGCTTTTAAAGAGTTTTGCAAAAAATTACTTTAAATAATACAAATGAAAATAGCTAAGTGGTATTTTACAATAATATGTTTAAGTTTTAATTTTACCCTGTACGCTCAGGAACACAAGGAATTTGGGGTACAGGAACACAATGAATCTGGAAATAAGGAAATCTCACAGCTAAAGGACATCTTCCGGGATGCTCATTTTCACGGACATTTCCGAAATTATTTTATGAATACCATAAACCGTGGTGACCTGAAGGATTACTATACCAATGCCACAGGAGGTGCTGTAGGATTTACAACCCGAAATTATAAGGGTTTTGAAATTGGTGTAAAAGGGATTTTTACCTACAAAACTTTTGGCAGTGAGCTCGGGATAGAAGATCCTATTACCGGAAAAAACGCAAAATGGGAATATGAACTTTATGATGTTTTAAATAAGGGAAATTTCAAGGATCTCGATAGACTGGAGGAGTTATTTATCCGGTATCGGTTTGGGGATTCTTATATCTCCTACGGAAAGATAGAAACGGAATATACCCCCTTGCTTAACCATAGTGATGGCCGCATGAAACCTTTTGCACATCGGGGAGCCTGGGCTCATTTAAATTTTGACACTGTGCACCAGGTTAACCTTGGATGGTTAAACGGGGTTTCCCCCAGGGCCACTACCGAGTGGTTTAACTTTGAAGAAGGGATGGGACTCTTTTATAATGGTTTCCAACCCAATGGGGAATTAGCGGAATATCACGAATATTACCCTTCTTCAGGAATTGGGATCTTTAATTACCGTTTTAAAAAAAACAACCTTCATTTAGAGGTATATGATTTTTATTTGGATAAAATGATAAATACACTCTGGACAGAAGTGGGGTATGACTATAAAAGCTTAAACCTTGGAGTGCAATATGTATATCAGTCTCCTTTTTCTTATTCTGAAGAGCTTCCCTATGAACATCGATATATACAACCCGATGAAAATGGACAGGTTTTAAGTACTCAATTTACCTGGAAACAGGCTGGTTGGAAATTGGGAATCGCATATACCCATGCGTTCGATACGGGGAGGTTTTTATTTCCGAAGGAATTGGGAAGGGATCATTTTTTTACATCCATTTCCAGATCTCGCTTGGAAGGACTTGGAAATACAGATGTTTTTACCCTAAAAGGGGAGTACACCATCCCAAAACCAGACCTTCATCTGGGATTGGAGTTACAGCAACTTACAGGTCCTGAAACAGCTAATTTTGAGTTTAATAAATATAATGTAGCGGATTCTTTTCAGCTAAACACACATGTAACGTATAAGGTACATGGTTTTCTGGAAGGTTTAAGCTTTGATTTACTTTGGATTTATCGGGAAAATAAGAATAGTTTAGATGCTCAAAGCATCTTTAATAAAAGCAATTTTAATCAGCTTAACTTCGTTACAAATTTTGATTTTTGAGTGTCTGAAATTACGAGGTATTCCTGAAAATTAGGTTTAAAGGAGAAGCAGGTTGTATCGGAAATTCAAAATCTTTTTATTCAAAAAATAATAATGTAACTTTTGTTACTGTAGTAATTAATATTAAATGAGTTCTTTGCATCTCAAAAAAAAATAAATTTTATGAATTGGATATTTGAACCCTGGCCCTGGTATGTTGCGGGACCCTTAATTGCCTTAATAATGTTTTTACTGCTATTTGTGGATAAACAATTTGGAATGTCTTCAAATTTAAGAACCATGTGTGCCATTGGAGGCGCAGGTAAAAAAGCCGATTTTTTCGCTTTCGACTGGAAATCACAGCGATGGAACCTGGTAGTAGTGCTGGGAGCAATAATTGGCGGATTCCTGGGTGCTCATGTCTTAACCAATGATCCTTCTGTGGCCATTAATCCCGATACTATAGCAACCCTGGAAGGATTGGGTTTTGAAAATGCAGGAGCAACTTATTTGCCTGAGCAGTTATTTGGTTTGGAAGCATTTACCAGCATAAAATCTATATTGATCTTGTTAGGTGGAGGATTATTGATAGGTTTTGGTTCCAGATATGCCGGAGGTTGTACCTCTGGACACGCTATTTCAGGCCTTAGTAATTTACAATTGCCCTCACTTATAGCGGTAATTGGATTTTTTATTGGTGGATTGGTGATGATCCATCTTTTATTCCCTTTAATTTTTTAATATGAAAAGAACAGCAGCATATTTATTTATAGGTATATTTTTCGGAATAGTGATGTACAAGTCGGAAGCGGCGTCCTGGTTTAGAATCTATGAAATGTTTCAATTTGAATCCTTTCATATGTATGGGATCATAGGATCTGCATTAGTCCTGGGAGTACTGGGAGTATTCCTTATCAAAAAGAATAATGTAAAATCCTTTTATGGAGAGCCTATCAAGATTACTCCAAAGGATAAAAGTTTTAGTAGGTATATGTATGGCGGGATCATTTTTGGTCTTGGCTGGGCACTGGCCGGATCTTGTCCCGGACCCATTTATACGCTTATTGGTGCGGGATACGTTTCTATTTTAGTGGTTTTAGTGGGTGCTTTGGGAGGAACCTTCCTCTACGGCCTGATACGTAAAAAATTACCGCATTAATAATACCAGAGACGCCCTATACGGGCGTTTCCAATTTATCAAATTGCCTTTCTCAAGACCTCCAGCGGCGGACTTGTAATAACACTTCTGCTATTTGATAACCCAATTATCAACACTAACAGCACAATCCCCGGGAACAATACGAGAAAAGGTATCCAGGAAGGTAAGAACGGGGAATCGAATAAGAACCAGGCCAACATCTGGCTACTTATAAGCGATAGAAGGATACCAGACAAGCCACCTAAAACCCCCAGATACAAATATTCAAAGGCTAAGATTTTTAGGATCTGGTCGCTTTTGGCTCCTAAAGTTCTTAGTAGTACACTTTCCTTGATTCGTTGATATTTACTGGTTCTTACCGCGCCTAAAAGAACGATAATCCCTGTAAGTATACTGAAAAAAGCCATAAAATTGATCAGCCAGGTAATTTTATCAAGTAGACCTTCTATTACGGTAAGCACCTGCCTAAGGTCAATTATGGTCACATTTGGATATTTTTTAACCAGCTCCTGTTGCAAATTAGCCGAGCTTTCCTCATCGGGAACATTGGAGCTAAGCACTCTAAATTGAGGCGCATCTTCCAGCACACCTTTTGGGAAGACGATGGAAAAATTCATCTGCATCCTGCTCCAGTCCACCGTCCTGATGCTTCCTATTACGGTATTTAACAATACTCCCTGGACGTTAAAAATTATTTTATCGCCAACCTTAACTTTTGCATCATCGGCAAAATTATCACTTACCGAGATAGGCACCATTTCAGTATCCTGCACTTCAGAAATCCATTCCCCATCCTGAAGACTTTCAGAAGTGATAAGAGAATCGCGGTAAGTAACGCGAAACTCATGATTGAGTATCCAGGGATTCAGATTAGAGGTCGTATCTGCCCTCAATTCATTCACCGATTTTCCAGCGATGCTTTGAACCCTCATAGTAACAATTGGAATATCATCCAGAACGGGAAGGTCTTTCCCGGTGATGGTCTTCACAACAGCATCTTTTTGTTCAGCCTGTATATCAAGAAGAATTATGTTTGGACTGTTGGATTTTGTTTCAAGAGTTGCCTGGCCCATTAAAACGTCTTTGGTGAAATAAAGCGTGCTTATTAGAAAAGTGCCAACTCCTATAGCTAAAACCAAAGTGAGGGTTTGGTTTTGAGGTCGGAAAAGATTCAGCAAACTCTGTCTCGCGGGGAATCCCCAGGAGTGTGGGAAGTATTTCTTTATTAATTTCATAAATGCTTTCGCGATCCCTGCTAAAATGGAGAAGGTGAAAATAATTCCTGCTACAAAGGAGAAGGAATACCGCCAATCCTTTAACAACCAATATGAAAAGAGTAAAATAAATAGAAAAATCCCTAACAAAACCAGCATTCCTGCTTTGCCCGATTTGGATTTGCTCTCATTCTGTACCCGCAATGCTTGTAAGGGCGAAATGTATAAGGTTCCCATCAGGGGATATAATGCGAACAAAACCGACATGAAAATCCCCAGTAATAATCCCATTATGATCACTTGAGGGGAAAAGGACATTTGAACATCTACAGGTAGGAGATCGCCTAAAAACAATGGGAATAATTGCTGAAGAATTAAACCCAGAGCGGTACCGGCGATTCCGCCCAAAAGTCCCATCACAGCAATTTGTATCAAATAGATTAGAAAGGTTTGCTTTTTGGTAGCACCTATGCATTTAAGTATCGCGACTGCACGTAATTTCCCCTTGATGTAAATATTTATAGCACTGGCAATCCCAACACAACCCAGTAAAAGAGCGATAAAGGCAACCAGGTTTAGGAACTTTCCAAAATTGTCGTACCTGCGCCCCAACCTTTGGCTGGTGGAGGTATGGGTGTCAAGATCGGCATCTTGGGTATCGAGCTGTGGACCAAGATTTTTATCGAGTTGTTCCATACTCATACCCTGCTTTGCCACAAAATAATAATCATACCCCACGCGGCTTCCGGTTTGTACCAGGCCTGTTTCAGAAATCAACCGGTAAGGAATAAGAACAGGGGGCGCCACAGAACTAAAAATTGCGGTACTCCCCGGAACCGACTTTAATGAGCCTGCAACAGGTATGGTTATCTTTCCTATTTTAATGCTATCGCCGGGCTGTATCCCTAGCTGAAGCATCACCGTTGCATCAACCAAAGCAGCGCCCTGGTCCTGGTAGCTCCCTGCGGCTGTTTCAGGGTTTGTTTCCAGTTCCCCGTAAAAAGGGAAACCTCCTTCTATTCCCCTTACCTGGACCAGTTTGGTGACATCGGTTTTTGGAAAAGCAGCCATAGATGTAAAACTGATTTCCCTGGCATCTGCACCACCAAGGGAATCCATTAGTTCAAGAACCCGTTCATTTGGCGGATTATTGGAATCTATTCTAAAATCAGCACCCATTAAGGATTTTGATTGCAGGGAAATGTTTTCCTTAAGATTTTCGCCAAAGGACTGTATGGAAACAACTGCAGCGATTCCCAATACAATAGATGCCATAAACAGGATAAGTTTATGGCTGCTCGCTTTTCCATCCCGCCAGGCCATTTTTAACAGCCAGCCAAAATTTGCCCGGGAATTAATGGTTTTATTTCCTTTCATTATAGCGTATCTATGGGGTTTTCAAGAATTCTCCCACCTTTGAGTCTCAGGATGCGTTGGGTTTTTTGTGCCAGTTCCAAATCGTGGGTAACGATTACCAGGGTAGTACCGGATTCCTTATTCAGATTAAAAAGCAGGTCGATTATTTTTTCTCCGGTTTCAGCATCGAGGTTTCCCGTGGGCTCATCGGCAAAAAGAACCGAAGGAGTATTGGAAAACGCACGTGCAACGGCAACCCGCTGTTGCTCTCCTCCCGAGAGTTGTGATGGATAATGATGAAAACGATCGCCAAGTCCTACTTTTTCAAGAAGTTCCTTCCCAATTTTAGAAGCGTTTTTTGCTCCCTGTAATTCAAGTGGAACAGCAACATTCTCCAGGGCGGTAAGTGTTGGCAGTAATTGAAAATCCTGAAAAACAAAACCTATATTTTTATTTCGCAGAATAGCGCGCTCATCTTCGGTAAGGCTGTTCATTCCTGTTCCACAAAGATCTATCGAGCCCGAATCGGCTTGATCCAGTCCGGCACAAAGTCCTAGCAAAGTGGTTTTTCCACTTCCCGACGGTCCCACAATTGAAAAGGTTTCCCCTTCTTCTATATCAAAACTGATGTTGTGTAATACTGTTATTTTTTTTGAACCACTGGAGAAGGTTTTCTCTAAGTTGCTAACGTTTAATATCTTTGTCATCTTTCGACTCTCAATTTTTATGAATTAAGACAAAATAAAGAAAGATTTTGATTTAATCCCTGTGCTATGAGAAACTTGTTGGTATTTTGTGCTTTGTTTAGTTTTATCTTTTTCAACTCCTGTGGGGAATCCCCAAAAAAAGAGGAGGAAATTCAGTCAGAAAAAGTTTCAGAAAATGACAACCAGGAAAAAAGTGAGGCAGGCGTGATCCTTTTCTTCGGAAATAGTCTTACAGCCGGAATGGGACTGGATCCAAATGAAGCTTTCCCGGCTGTTATTCAGCAAAAAATAGATTCTTTAGATCTTCCCTATGAAGTGGTAAATGCCGGATTAAGCGGGGAAACCACAGCAGCCGGAAAAAACAGGATAAACTGGGTTTTGAATCAGAAGGTGACCGTTTTTGTCCTGGAACTGGGAGCCAATGATGGTTTGCGTGGGATCCCACTGGAAGAGACCAGAAAAAACCTTCAGGAGATCATCAATACGGTACGGGAGAAAAACCCGGATACAGAAATTATTCTCGCCGGGATGCAAATCCCGCCAAATATGGGGCAGGAGTACACCTCAGGATTCAGAAATATCTTTCCGCAACTGGCTGAAAAAAATGATGTTCATCTTATTTCTTTTTTACTGGAAGATGTTGCCGGAAATCCTGAACTGAATCAGGGAGACGGAATTCATCCTACCGCACAGGGACAAAAGATCCTTGCCAAAAATGTTTGGGAGGTTTTGGGGCCTGTGATTCGTGAAAAGAGAAACCTGTAATTTGGTTTTAAAACAATATCTTGGTATTCCTAATAAAAATAAACTATGTCTGATCCGGTTATATTTAAATCCAGTTATTTTCTCAGAGCCCTTAACAGGGATCTCAACCCTTTTACTCCAAATATAGTGCTCATTGATGAGGAGCATATTGAATTTAAAAGAAGAAACTGGCATCTCATTTCTGAAGATACAGAAACGCTTCATTTTAAAAACATCACCGGTATTACGGTAGATTCTCATCTTTTTGGAACCACAATTACAATAAAGAGCACAGGAAATGATCCTATACAAATTCGTGGGTTTTGGAAAAAGGAAGCACAAAAAATCAAAGAGCTTTGTGCTACATACATCGAAGCCAATAATAAAAAAAACAGCAACGAGGCATTAACCAAAGCGATTGAAAATCAACGTGGGAATTACAGTGTGGCAGATGAATTATCTAAATTAAAAAATCTGCTGGATCAGAATGTGCTTTCTCAGGAAGAGTTTGAAGAACAAAAACGCAGGCTTCTAAATGGCTAGTCTTTAAAAATTAAGGTGAAGGTTGTTCCCCGGTTAACCTGGCTTTTTACCTTTATAGTCCCTCCAAGGCTAGTTATTTGTTTCTGAACTAAATATAACCCAATTCCCTTACTATCGATATGATTATGGAATTTTTGATGTAACCCAAAAATTTTATCCTTTACATTCTTCATTTCAAAACCAATTCCGTTATCGCTGAAAATAAGTTGTGTGGAATTCTTTAATTTTCTGGAACTGATGGAAATAACAGGATAAATTTTCGGATTGGAGTATTTTATGGAATTTGAGATAAGGTTGAGAAAGATACTTTGAAGATATCCTGAATTAAATTTAACTTGTTCTGCTTCTGAAAAATCGATCTCCAAAGTAGCTTTGGAATTTGAGATCAGGGTTTTAATTGAATCCATTGTGATTTGCAGGATATTATTTAAAACCACCTTTTCAATTTTTACGTTTATTTTTTCTTCCTGGCTTAAATTGTCAACATATTCATTCAGGGTACTTTTCAGCTTTAAAGAGGATTTTTTAAGCATACCGATGTATTCGAGGGTTTCCGGATCATCAATTTTTGATAGGTCTAACAGTCCGAAAAGGGAGATCATATTATTTACGGGAGACCTTAAATCGTGCGATATTGTATAGGTGAATTGTTTGAGTTGCTCATTTACGCTGGTAAGGTTGGTAAGCAGTAAGTTCCGTTCTTCCTCCAGGTTTTTCAAATGGGTAACATTTTTTGCGATGGCATAAATTAATCTCCTGGAAGGTTCTGAAACTGAAGTCCAGGAGAGCCACACAATTTCTCCTGATTTGGTTACATACCTGTTTTCGAAATTTAAAAGGGGTTTATCTATATTTATACTTTCCCTGAGTTTGGATGTGATCGTTTTGTCTTCGTGGTAAATAAAATCGCTCACGTGCCCCGCCATAATCTCTTCTGTCGAGTAGCCCAGTAATTCCGAAAAAGCTGGATTCGCTTTTTTGATATAACCGTCATAGCTCGCAATACATAGAATGTCTGCGGTTAACTCAAAAAAATGTTCAAGATCAAAGTGTGGCTCAGATGGTAGGTTTAAAACTTTATTGTCCTTCATGCTGTAGTTTTGGGGAACTAAATAGTTGAGGGTAAATATTTATATATGGCTAAAAATACTTATTTTCCGTACAATTAATTCAATTTGAATAAATTATTAGCAGAAAGTTTCCAAAAAGGAATTTATCACCTTTTAAGGAACCCTGACAAATTTTAGGGGTAAATCAATATTATTTCCCGTTATCGACAGAATAATTCCTGATTTCTTCCAGGAGTTCCTGAACATTTTTTTCAGTCTTAAAAAGTTTGTCCTTGCATATTTTTAAAAGTTCAGAAGCACGTTTGATTTTGGTGTCCAGGTCATCGATGCTAATTTCAGAATTTTCCATTTCTGAAACAATTTCCTGAAGCTCCTTATGAGCATCGGTATAGTTAATTTCTTCAGTCATTTTTAATTTTTTTTATCAATTTTTTCGATTCGGCTGGATAGATTTCCCTGATATAATTGCGTTTCCAGCAGAAGTTCCTTTTGAATTTCATCGGAATCCCGAATCACTTTTCCATTTTGGCGTGTAATGCTAAACCCCCTTTTCAGGATATTTAGCGGAGACAGCATCCTGATTTTTTCTTCGGTGAAACTTAAATTGGCCGCAGCTTCATTCAACGTGTTTTTAGCATTGGACAAAATGGAACGTTTAGCCTGCTCCAACATGTTTTTTTCGTTATTTATCAATCGCTGACTCCGGTTGTCAAGCAAAGCTGCAAGTTGGTTGAGGTTTGCTCTTGAGTTATTCAGTGCATTTCCAGTAAGTGAACTAAAAAGCCTTGCGGTCTCTTTTAGATTGTTTTTCTCATTCTGAAACATCCGGTTCACTTCATTCTGAATCTTTTGTTCGGCATCTTTCACCGGAACAGCAAAATCGTTGAACTTTTGCAGCAGGAATTCGGCAATTTTAGTAGGAGTTATGAAGCTTTGATAGCTTACCAGTTCGCTTACGGTTTCATTGGCAGAATGTCCAATCCCTGTAAGGATTGGGATAGGAAATGTGGCGATTTTTTCTGCCAGTAAATAACTATCAAAACTGCTTAAACCAATTTCCCCGCCGCCACCACGAATTATTGCCACCGCATCAAATATCCCCGACTGTTTTTTAATTCGTTCCAACTGCTGGCCTATGGAACTCACCGCTCGTTCACCCTGCAAAATAGCTGGAAAAACCAGAAAGTGAAATTTATAGCCCCAGGGATTATTTTGTATAATATCCATAAAATCCCCGTAACCTTTACTGGTCTCTACAGAAATGATAGCGATGGTTTTAGGCAAGCTGGAAAGAAGTGTTTTTTTATTTGCATTAAAAATCCAGGTTTCCTTCAGCTTCGCAATAGTATCGGCTTTTTCCCTGGCAAGTTCTCCCAGCGTATATTCAGGATCTATATCGACTATGTTTAATGCAAGCCCGTGGAGTGGATGATAGGAAACAGTTCCCTGTACAACCACTGTTATATTGTCTTTAAGTTCCTCTTTCAGCACAGCTTTGAACTTGGAATTGATCATTTCAAAATTGGCACTCCATATATTTCCCCGAAGTTCTGCAATCACTTTTCCATCCTTTTTCTCTACCAGGCTGGGGTAGCAGTGGCCGCTTTTGGGGTAATAATTAAGCCGAACGATCTCAGCCTTTATCCATATTGTTTTATTGCAATATGTATTAATTACATTTTGAATAGATGTAGTTAGGTTGAATAAGGAATAGACTTTTTTTTCAGGCATTGGGACACCTTTAAATTTAGGTAGGTTAAAGATAATCAAAAAACCCCGGGGCAAGCCCATAAGGTATGTCCCGAATTATCGGGAGAAAAATATTTTTTAAAATTTGAGGCAGTCCCGCCCGAAGGATTCGGGCAGACCCGCCTGAATGAAATTTATTTCGGGCAGGCCTGGGGTAACCTGCCCGTCCGTCAGGAGGATTAAAACCTTAATGAGGATTTAAAAACCCCCGTATACCGGCAGGATAAAGTTTCCATTCAAAAACTTTTTTGGATCTATTTGGCTTTGCAATATAACTCCGGCCATTTTAGATTCAAGCAGAAGTTGAGCTGCCTGCAGCAAGGGTGCGGCGGTTGTGGTTTGAATTGCGCGCAATCTGTATTTTCCTATTTTTTGAGGGAGTATGCGTTTAGCAATCTCCCGCCGCCGTAAAATCCCTGCTTCATCTTTTCCTTCCACCGCGGCATATAAAACTATTTGATCGTCTTCGCAATGGGGAACAATTGCCTCCATTTTTTCCTGCAATGCTGAAATTTTATCCGAATTTTCAATACCGGAAATCTGTTTTTCCACCCAGGAATAATGACCCGGAAATCTTAAGGTTTTATAGTCGAGGGAACGAACTTTTCCTGCCAGGGCATCGGGAAGATCTGCAGCTCCACCGGAAGTGAGATCCTCTTCATAGGTTATTCCATCTATAATAATAAGGGCTCTTTCAGACAATGCAGGCAGCGCAATTTTTTTGAAATCCCGCAGTGCCAATGCGGTTTTCACATATTCTGTAGCCACTCCCACAGGGCTCCAGGTGAATCCATAATAATGCGGAGCCACCGCGTGGCGGGTGAGTGCGCCAACTTTAAATTCCAGTTTATCTGCTTTCTCAATTTTATTATCCACGCAGAATTGCTGAAAAAGTCCATTCGCAAGTATATCTATATATCCGGGAGCCAGTCCGGATTGAAGAATGAACCCTGTTTTGCTGTTCTTTGCCATTTCGATTATTTCATCGGTTTCCGCCACATATTCGGTTAGGTTGGCGTAATGCAATTGATACTCTTTTGCAAGTCTGGCGATTTTTGGAGCCAGGCTGCCCGGAAGGCAGTCCAGAATAATGTCTCCCTCGCTCAGGATCGTTTTCATCTCTTCTGAAATTCCTTCTTCCTGAAGATGAAAGGCTTTAACAGAACATTCCTTTTCTGTACCCTCCTCAATCCAAAGAGCCAGTTTTTGTGCTTTTGAAAGCGTTCGGTTCCCAATAAACAGGGAAGGAGTAACTTTGCTCCATTCCATGAGCATAAGCCCTGCTGCTTCTGCTA
>ERZ1284728.27-NODE-27-length-18154-cov-38.149180_pt1 | contig 18154 bp, 16 predicted proteins | sample MGYA00454601_ERZ1284728 | MGnify/ENA primary metagenome ERZ1284728 (study PRJEB36292, sample SAMEA5787382) | metagenome | biome: Arctic soil; feature: perennial spring outflow channel; material: sediment | place: Canada | collected 2017-07-08 | depth 0.05 m ...
ATCACATGGTTAATTTTATCAATAATACTTTCCTGACTGTTTTTTATGTCTTCCAGTTTATTCAACATTGACCTCATTTTTTCCATTTTTGCCTCATCCATAATTTAATCGTTTTATTTAAGGTTAAATTTAAAGTGATACTCACTAATCTAAAGTTCTGTTAACCAATATTTAGTTCTTTTTAAATCTATTTTAAGAGCTTTTGGCATTTTCAGACTCCTTATAACGGGGATAATCGGTATATCCTTTTTTTCCGGGAGTGTAAAAGGTATCTTCATCCCATTCGGCCATGGGCGCATTTTTTTCGAAACGCTCGGGTAGATCCGGGTTGGAAATAAATAATTTGGCAAAGGAAACCAAATCTGCATTTCCATTTTCAATGACCTTATTTCCTTTTTCCTGATCAAATCCTCCATTTATCATTAAGGTTCCTTTATATATAGGCCGATAGTGTTTTGCGATTTCAGGTTCCAGGAAGGGAATTTCACTCACATCTGTAAAAGGTTCTGAAAGGTGCACATAAGCCAAATCGTATGCATTGAGTTTCTCTATTATATAATCGAATGTTGGAATGCTGTCTTCAGTAGCGATAATTCCGAAGGCGTTATGAAGGGAAGGGTTTAACCTAACCCCAATTTTATTTTCTTGCCAAACCTCGGAAACCGCTTCTATAATTTCAAAAAAGAAACGTGCTTTATTAGGAATACTTCCTCCGTAATCGTCATTACGTTTATTTGAGTTGCTGTTAAAAAACTGGTGGATTAAATAGCCGTTTGAGGAATGAATTTCAATTCCATCAAATCCAGCCTTCTTCGCATTTTGAGCTGCTGTTTTAAATTCCAGAACTGTTTCTTTGATCTCTGCCAGGCTCATGTCTTTTGGTTCTTCGGAATCTTCAAAACCATCTTCGGTAAACACCTTTTCATTAGCATTTACAGCACTGGGAGCGAGAGGTTTATCGCCATCGTGAAATTTTGAATGAGAAATCCGCCCACAATGCCACAGCTGAATAAAAATTTTTCCACCTTCTTCATGAACTGCTTTTGTAACTTTTCCCCAAGCTTCTGTTTGAGTTGAGGTATAAATCCCGGGAGTGTTAATGTATCCGACCGCTCTTTCCGACACCTGGGAACCTTCTGTTATAATTAATCCTGAGCCACTGCGCTGCCGGTAATACTCTACATGGAGATCGGTGGGTGCGTTTTCGTTATTATCTGCCCGGTTACGGGTCATAGGAGCCATAATTACCCTGTTCTTCAGGGTTATTTCTCCCAATTGGTAAGATTGTAGAAGCGGTTGATCCAAATTCATTTTTAGGTTGATTTTATTTTCAAAATTAAAGTTACAGGTTGTGGCAGTAATGCCTGTTAAACATATTATAAATACGCATATTTTTAACTTATTTTAAGAAGTAATCAATTGATGAAATGAAAGAATAATCACCAAAATAAAGTGTTTGGTTTCTAAATTTTACAGCTAATAAACTCTGAAAATTTTAACCAATCATTAAAATAATCGGTATTTTTGAATCTCATTACAACAATAAAAACCAACGCCTTCCGTAAATAACTCAGCTCTATGCAACAAACTAAAAATATAGCAATTATAGGCTCCGGATTGGTAGGTTCCCTATTGGCTATTTACCTGATAAAAAGAGGTCATAGGGTAACGGTTTTTGACAGGCGAAAAGATGTTAGAACTATTGAATTCTCCGGAAGATCTATAAACCTGGCAATGTCCAACCGGGGCTGGGGCGCCTTAAGAAAGGTTGGGATTGAGGAGGAAATAAGAAAAATTGCCTTGCCACTGGATAAGAGAGCAATGCACGTGAATAAAAAGCCCGTTTATTTTCAGAAATACGGAAAAGAAGGAGAGGCCATATATTCAATTTCCCGGGGAGTGCTAAATAGAAAAATGATAGATCTCGCAGAGGAAGCCGGAGTAGATTTTAAATTTGAGGAAAAAGTATGGGATATTAACCTTCAGGAGGCTACAATTTATACGGGGGAAAATGAAAAAGGGGAATGGAAGGAGTATAAATTTGATTTAGTTTTTGGTGCAGATGGGGCATTCTCAAGAGTGCGGCATAAAATGCAGCGACAAAGCCGTTTCAATTACTCACAATTCTTTATAGATGTTGGTTATAAGGAGCTTACAATTCCGGCTAATGCCGATGGTTCTCATAAACTCGATAATGCCTCTTTTCACATCTGGCCTCGTGGAGAATTTATGTTGATTGCCATGCCTAACCTGGATGGAAGCTTTACCTGTACCTTATTTCTTCCTTTTGAAGGTGAAATTTCTTTTGAAAGTATAAAAACCGAAAAAGATGCTGAAGCTTTTTTCGCCACTTATTTCCCCGATATAAGAAACGATATTTCAAATTTAACCAGGGATTTTTTTAAAAATCCTACCAGTGCGATGGTTACTATGAAATGTTTTCCCTGGACTTATGGGGATAAAGTTGCGCTCGTGGGAGATGCTGCTCATGCAATAGTCCCTTTTTATGGTCAGGGGATGAATGCCGGCTTCGAAGATATTTCTGTTTTGGATGATTTTATGGAAGCCTATGGAGATGATTGGGAACAGATATTTTCGGAATATCAAAACGCCAGAAAACCTAATGCGGATGCTATTGCAGAATTGAGTTACAGGAATTTTATTGAAATGAGCAGTAAAATGGCAGATGCAGAATTTCTTCTTCGGAAAAAAATTGAAAAACATTTTTCTGAAAAACATCCCGAACAATGGACCCCGCTCTATTCCAGAGTTACATTTTCAGATAAGCCTTATGCCGAAGCACTTGCTATAGGCGATCATCAGCGCAGTATTATGGATGAGGTAATGAAATTGAAAAATATAGAAGAACGATGGGATAGCAAGGAGGTAGAGAATTTGATTTTGGAACTTCTGGATGAAAATTAAAATAAATCCCTAGGTAAAACTTTCTTCTTCTTCGTTAATCATATCAAGTCCCAGACTTTTATAGACTTCTTTAAGGGTTTCACTGTCTTCCGTAAGAACGATAAGCATATCATTCGGTTCAATTTCAGTTGTACCGTTTGGAGTAAGAAATTTATCATCCCGGGAAATCATCGCAATAATCGCTTTCCTTGGAAATTTTAATCGCACAATTGGTTTCCCAACTGAATGATTGTTTTCTGGAATAATAATCTCTCTTATAAAAGATTTTGCTCCATCTGCCATAAATGCATCCACAGGAGATTTTGGTTTCACTTTAAATGGAAGTGCGACATGCAGCCATTTTGCAACCAGGGATAAAGTGGTTCCCTGAACCAATACGGAGGAGAGCGACACGAAAAACACAATATTAAAAATCATATTGGCTTTCTCAATTCCGGCTAATAGGGGATAGGTTGCGAAAACTATAGGAACCGCTCCCCGAAGTCCAACCCAGGAAATATACCATCTTCTTCGCATTTTCATTTTAAAGAACATCAAGCTTATAAATACGCTGAAAGGCCTGGCTATAAAAATGAGAAATACCGAAACAAACATTCCTATTCCCACTACAGGCAGTACCTGGCTTGGGAAAACCAGCAAACCAAGTGTTAGGAACAGTACAATTTGCATTAACCAGGCAAGACCATCAAACATTTTCATAATGGTCTTTTTATGTATGATATTATGATTTCCCAAATACACGGCACATAAGTACACCGCTAAAAACCCATTTCCGCCAACAAAATCGGTAAAGGAAAAGGTTATAAACATAAGCGCTATGGCTAAAACCGGATATAATCCTTCAAAATCCAGCCTGATGCGGTTGATCATGTATTTACTCAGTTTTCCAAAAGCAAAACCAAGAGCTCCACCTATTAAAATTTGTTTTAGAAAAAGTGGAATTATGCTGTAAATGCTAAGATCCTGATTGATTACCAATCCTAAGAAGGCGATGGTAAGGAAATATGCCATAGGATCGTTACTTCCACTTTCCAATTCCAGGGTTGGCCGGAGGTTTGATTTTAGGCCAAGATTTTTGGCCCGGAGAATTGAAAATACCGCGGCAGCATCTGTGGAAGATACAATGGCACCTAATAAAAGGCCTTCGTATATAGTAAAATCTGTAATAAATGACACAAAAAAGCCAACAGAAACTGCCGTTAACAAAACACCCAGCGTAGATAAGCTTACTCCCTGCCATACCACAGGTTTTATGCTTTTCCAACTGGTATCCAGACCCCCGGAAAACAGTATGAAATTAAGGGAAACGATGCCTATGAACTGAGCTAACTGTGGATCGTCAAAATTAATTTTCCCTATTCCTTCAGAACCTGCCAAAACTCCAACGAGTAAGAACAATATTAGAGTAGGCACCCCAAATTTATAAGATGTTTTACCGGCCAGAATGCTTATTAAAAGTAGGATGGATCCTATTAAAAGTACATTTTCTGTGGTGATGTTCATGAAAGGGCTTAGGTGTTTTCTTAAAGGATGTAAAAATACTCAAATTAATCCTTTGGGAGAATAAATAAAGGGGATCGAAAAACAATAAAGGGAACCCAAAAAGATTCACTTTATCAATAATTCCGAAGGAAGTTTAATGACTGTTTTTCTTCAGTAATTCAGGAAATTTTTCTTTAAATCTATCAAGTCTTGGAATGGAAACATTTTGAATATAAGGATTCCCGGGATTGTTTTTTTCGTAATTCTGATGATAATCTTCTGCAACCCAAAATTTTTGAAAAGGTAAAATTTCTGCAGCCAGAGGTTTATCATAATTTTTCGCAACTTCTGCTTTTACGTTTTCAATTATTTCTTTTTGATCCTTGTTTTGATAAAAAATTATAGAACGGTATTGAGAACCATTATCGGGGCCTTGTCCATTAACCTGGGTTGGGTTTTGTGAGCCATAATATACCTGTACCAGGGTTTTAAAATTGATTTTTTCAGGATCATAAATAACTTCCACCGCTTCTGCGTGTCCGGTTCTTCCGGTATTGCTGGATTCGTAGGTTGGATTTTTTGTATGTCCGCCGGAATATCCCGAAATTACTTCGTCCACGCCCTCAATACTCTCATAAATAGCTTCTACACACCAGAAACAACCGCTGGCGAAATATGCTTTTGCCAATCCGTCCTGAACAGGCACTTCTACCGGTTCTGCATTGGTGATATTTTCTTTGGATACCGTTTGAGTGTTTCCGTTTCCACAGGATAACATAAACATCGAAAAAGATATTAAAAAAATAGATTTCATAAGGTTTCGGTTTTATTAGAATGAATTTCTGTAAAGGCGCAATTAAAAAAAATTTTACCTAGCACGATTACTTTTTAATGTATTTGCCTTCCAGTGTTTTTTTTCCGAAAAGGGCATAATCCTTTGCTATGTCGCCATTAATTGTGAAACCTAACCAATCAAAATCTATTTCTCCATTATTTTGTGAAGTAGAAGTAATGGTAGCAACAGGAATATTTCTGCTAAATTTTGACCAGGGTATCGCATCTCCTTCAGTATTTCTATCGGAAGGAGCAATCAGGTATACATTACCCAGCTTTTCATTGACTTTTTCAAATCTCACATTGATATACATCTTGTCTGGAGTAAGACATAATTGAGAAGTGGAATTAAATTGTACGTCCAGACAATAACAGGTGCAATTGGCATCATTTTCCAGACCTGCCTTGATGTAATTTCCAGCTAAAGTTGCAGTTGAATTATTTTTTGAATTTGATTCCTCTTTCGGGGAGTTTAATCCTGAAGTATCTTCCTGTCTTGAAGTAGCATTGTTTTGGTTTTCCCTGTTCTTATTTTCTGTTTCTGAAATTTCTTCCTCCAGGGAGAATTCCTGATCCCGAACATCTTTTTCTGTATCGGTTTTACACGAAGAAAGCATAAAAATCATTGTAAGAACTGTGAAAAATAGTTTCATTTGTTTATTTTATTGTTTTTTATTGGTATCCCGAGCCTTTGGGATTAATTCGCATATCCTTGCCCGAAAGCAGGCGGGTTCATTGATGTTTGCATCGAGTTTCCGTTGTTATGCTCATTTCATAAATAGTTATTTATTGACGCTCAAAGTTAGATAGCAAATTGACTCAGACTGTTAAAATGCTGTTATTTTACAATAGGGATTGGATTTCACGGGGTTTTTTAAAAAGACTATTGTTTTTTCTTTTTCTTAATAAAGTTGCCTGTTGACTTCTCTGAAAAAAAGCACAAAAAAAAAGGATAGTCAAAAAGAAATCGGTTTTAGATTCCTTCTGAATATCCTTTTCATTAAATTTTTTTTGTCTAGATTTTAGAAAAAAGCTTTTCCATCTTTTCATGCTCTTCTTTTGCAAGCTCTTCATCAACCAAAATTCTACCACTATGTTCATCTGTGATAATCTTTCTTCTGCTTGAAATTTCAACAATTACCTGTGGCGGAATAGTGAAATAAGAACCACCTGAAGCTCCACGTTCTACGGCTACAACCGCCAACCCGTTTTTAACATTGGTTCTTATGCGCTTATAGGCACTTATCAACCTATCCTCAATTAGAGTTTCAAATTCATTGGATTTTTTCACCAACTGTTCTTCCTCTTTTTGAGTTTCAGCCAGAATAGCATCCAATTCTCCTTTTTTGTGGGTTAGATGTTTATCACGATCGTTTAAACGTTCTTTTGTTTGAGTGATCACATCCTTTTTGTGCTCGATTTGAGCTCTGTGTTCTTTAATGTGTTTTTCAGCTAGTTCAATTTCAAGTTCCTGAAATTCGATCTCTTTGCTTAAAGCATTAAATTCACGGTTATTACGAACATTTTTTTGTTGTTCGGTATATTTTTTTATTGCTGCTTTGGAATCATCAATAAGAATTTTTTTGGTCTTAATGTCTGCATCAACCGACTCCAAATCAGTTTCTAACTTTTGTATACGTGTGTTTAACCCGGCTACTTCGTCTTCCAGATCTTCAACCTCCAGGGGAAGTTCACCTCGTACATTTCTAATTTCATCGATTCTGGAATCAATTAGTTGAAGATCGTACAACGCTCTTAACTTCTCTTCTACAGTAACATCGGTTTTTTTTGCCATAGTTAATAATACTTGATTGGATTGGTTTTTGTATTCGATAAAATAAGTGCAAAATTACTAATTTTTTTACTAAGATACGAATGTAATAGGTTTTTTGTGTATTGCTCACTTTCATAGTGTCCAATATCTGCAAGTACCAGCTTTTGTTCAGCTTTATAGAAATCGTGATACTTGAAATCTGCCGATATAAAGAAGTCGGCACCGGCTTTTTTTGCGTTTTCAATGGCGAAACTGCCACTGCCTCCTAAAACTGCTACTTTTTTTACTGGTTTTCCCAACAATCCTGAATGCCGTATACATCCTGTTTTAAATGTTTTTTTTATTTCAGACAGGAAAACAACTTCCTCCATTTCCTGCTTTAGCTCTCCAATCATTCCCATTCCTAACTGCTGGTTTGCATTATCAAGGGTGCTAACTTCATAAGCCACTTCTTCATAAGGATGGTTTTTAAAGAGCGCTTTAAGAATCTGGGATTCCAGATTTAAAGGAAAAGTTACATTTATCTGGGTTTCATTCTCAAAATGAGTTTCTCCACTTGTGCCAATAACAGGGTTGGCCTGCTCGTCTGGTTTAAAACTTCCAATTCCTTCCAGATTAAAGCTGCATTCATCATAATTTCCAATACTTCCCGCGCCTGCTTCAAATAATTTTTGTCTAAGTTCAGTAGCATTCGCGGTTGGGATGTAGGTTGTTAATTTTTTGATCGTGTTTTTTTTAGGAATCAGGATCCTGGTATTTAAGAGCTGCAGCTTGTCACAAATCATTTTATTTACTCCCAAGTGGTGATTGTCCAGGGCCGTATGTATGGCGTAAATCGCTATGTTGTTTTGAATCGCTTTTATCACGGTTCTTTCAACATAATTGGCGCCATTCAATTTTTTTAATCCTGAAAATATTATTGGATGAAAACTCACTATTAAATTGCAGTTTTTAGCGATGGCTTCCTCTACAACTTCCTCCAGGGTATCAAGCGTGATGAGGATACCGGTTAATTTTGTTTCTGGCTGGCCAACCAATAAACCTACATTGTCAAAATCTTCGGCGGTGGAAACAGGCGCGAAATCTTCCAGATGTTTGATGACCTCTGCAATTATCATAAATTCTTATTTTATTTCAAATATAAATATTATACTTTCGTCTGGATGAGAATCTTTAGAAAATTCCTTTTTCCTTTTGCGCTTTTGTATGGTTTGGTGATGCGTTTTCGCAATTATTTATATGATACAGGTTTTTTAAAATCTACCAAATTTCCCTTTCCTGTTATTTGTGTTGGAAACCTTAGTGCGGGCGGAACGGGAAAAACCCCAATGATAGAATACCTTCTGGAGCTGCTTTCAAAGAATTATAAAGTTGCCGCGCTTAGCAGGGGTTACGGTAGGGAGACCAAGGGCTTTATTTTGCTGAATGGAAGTGAACCTGCCAGGGAAGTAGGGGATGAGCCGCTTCAATTTAAAACACGGTTTAAGGATGCTATAATCGCTGTTGATGAAAACCGGGTTCACGGAATTTCACAATTAAAAAGGAGGTTTTCTCCGGAAGTGGTATTGTTGGATGACGCTTTTCAGCATAGAAAAGTGAAAGCGGGACTCAACATACTTTTAACCAGTTATGGCGATTTATTTGTGGATGACTTTATGTTGCCAACGGGGAATTTAAGGGAGCCGCTTAGCGGAGCTGAAAGAGCCAGGGTTATTGTGGTTACCAAATGTCCTGTGGATTTGTCAAAAATAGAGCAGGATAAAATACGCAAAAGGCTGAAATTAGAGAGTTATCAAAAACTATACTTCAGTTATATCGAGTATGCTGAAAAAATTTATAATGAACATGAAGAAATCTTTTTAAATGCTATTTTGAATGAAAAAATAGCGCTGGTCACGGGAATAGCAAATCCCACACCTTTATGCAATCATTTGGATAAAATGAACATGGACTTCACCCATTTTAAATTTCCAGACCATCATAATTTTTCTCCCTCAGATTTGAAGAAGTTCACTTCTGCCTCCAGAATTCTTACCACAGAAAAGGACTATATGAGATTGAAGAATTTATTTTCTCATCCGGGATTATACTACCTGCCTATTAAAATAAAATTTATTAGCAATGCTGATGGGTTCAACAGGGAATTATCACACTATGTTTTAACTGAAAAACGAGGTGCCACTGGCACCTCATTTAATTTTGGCTAACTCAAACTATATATTCTTTTTCGGTATATAATTTTAATTATAATGCCTTTTTCAAAGTTTATACCAAAAGCCTAAGCCTGAACTTTATTTGCTGCCAGGTGCAGGTTGATCTTGTGGAAAAACTCTTCTGTTTTATAGGGTTTGGGTATAATATCCGTAAATCCGTTTAAATAGAATTCATCAAGATTCTCGTCGAGTGTAACCGCTGTTAAAGCAACAATAGGGATTTGCTCATCAAACTTTCTTATTTCAATAGTCGCTTCAATTCCGCTTATTCCTGGCATATGTATATCCATAAGGATGAGGTCAAAATGATTGTTTTTCACCTTTTCAATAGCAATAGTACCATTATCTGCAATATCACATATCACCTTATGTTTTTCCAGGATTTTGCGGGTAATCATTTGGTTGATCTTGTTATCCTCTACAATAAGAATGCGTTTGTTGTGCATCATATCATTGGAAAGAGGAACATTGGCATCGCCGGGGTTAGTAGTTCCTGCTACTTCTTCAAATGCTTCAAACTTAAGATCGAAAGTAAAGGCTGAACCTTTGCCTAATTCACTTTCAAGGTGAATATCACTGCCCATTAAATTCAATAAATTCTTAACGATTGAAAGACCTAAACCTGTTCCCCCAAATTTCCTGTTTATTTGTAAGGATCCCTGTGTAAAATTATCAAAAATTGCACACTGTTTTTCTTTAGTGATCCCTTCCCCGTTATCTTTTATTTCAAAATGAAGAAATAATTGTTTTCCAACCTGGTTCACCTTTTTAACGGCTATCCATATGTCTCCATTATCTGTGAATTTTATAGAGTTTCCTATCAAATTGATCAGGATCTGGGAGATTTTAAGCGGATCTCCTTTTAATTTCTTCGGAATTGATGGGTCAAAATCAAAATGCAAAGTCGTCTTTTTGTCATCGGCCGAATTTTTCAGGGCGATAAGCACATCAGAAATACGTTTTTCCAGATTAAAGGAAGTTTCAAGGATTTCAACCTTTTTCGCTTCCAGTTTATTGAGATCTAAAATATTGTTGATGAGGGAAAGCAAATATTCTCCTGAAAATTTAAGTGAATTTAAATGTTCCTTCTGATTTTCGGTAGGGCTTTCTTCTAAAAGTAAATGGGTTAATCCTGTTACAGCATATAGCGGTGTACGAAGTTCATGGGTAATGGTGGAAAGGAACTGTGCCTTAGCCATAGATGCTTTTTCAGCATTTTCTTTGGCGATGGTCAATTCATCATTTTTCTTTTGGAGCAATTCATTAGCACGGGCGCGAAGATTGTTGTTTTTATATAGCGATAGGGTTAATAAAGACAAAATAGTAATAAGTGCCACACTTAAAATTGTTGTGAGTTTATTGACTTTTAACGAACGCTCCTGTTCAGCATTTTTTTGTAAAACCTCCTTTAAGTTGCTTCGCAAAGCATCAACTCCATAGCGGGCATTCGCGTCAATGGCCAGAACTTCCCTATTCATGTCGAAAATTGAATCCTTTAACCTATTACTGATTTGGAGATAGCTCAGGGAGGTTTTATAATCTTCTTGTTCTTCAGCAACCTTACTTAAAATTTTGGTGGATTGTATGTGCATACTTCCATACTTGTTGTCCTTAGCAATCTTGAGGGATTTTAAAGCTTCCGATTGAGCTTTGTCATATTGACCTTTTATGAAATAAATCCGTGCTTTATAATAATATAATCTTGATTTTTCATATTTATTTGTACTTTCAGATAAATAGACCTCCGCATTATTTAACTGGGTAAGTGCGAGCTGCCTGCTTTTTTCAGAATTTTCAGAATTCAGGTTATTTATTCCCCTGTTTAAGGCAACAATTCCCAGATATTCAGTATCATTTATCTTTAAATAATAATCTTCAGCTAAATCTAAATAATTATTGGCCCGATCAAATTTTTCCTGAGCGCTAAAAATCTTCGCGTAATTAATATAACTGTAAGCAAGTCCTGCCTCGTCGTCTATTTCTCTTTGAATTGAAATTGCACGTTGGAGTTCGGTATCTGCGCGGTCATATTCGTGGCGTATGTAATAAAGCGAGGAAAGAATACTGCTGGATAGAGCAATGTGTTTTTGATCGTTAATTTGTTTTGCTTTATCGAGTGCCTCATTTAGCTGGGTATGAGCCCGCTCAAAATCTAAAACATTTATCGAAATTTCGGCTTCATTTAGTAATTGAAGAATTTCAGTGTTCTTTCTGGTAATTTCGTCCTGGTTTTCTTGCTGAAAAGCGTAGGAGGAATAGCAACTGATTAGAAAAATAAGCGAAAAAAATAGGTTCTTCATGAGGGGGTGGCTCGTGCTTAATATTGTTAAATATAGTTATTTCTTTGAAACCAAAGAAATTAAATCTATTAACCGGCTGGAATATCCTATTTCATTGTCATACCAGCCTATCAATTTTACCAGATCCCCTCCAATTACCGATGTCATTTGAGCATCGAAAATACAGGAATGCGGATCGCCGGAAATATCTATAGAAACAAGGGGTTCTTCGGTATAGCTAAGATAATTTTTAAGGTAGGTTTTAGCTGCCTCCTTAAATGCCTTATTTATTTCTTCAATTGTGGTGGGTTGCAAAACATTTATAGTCATATCTGTAAGAGAACCATTTGGCACAGGAACCCGTATTCCGCAACCGCCAATAACTTCCTTTAAATCCGGAAATATTTTGGTTAGGGCTTTCGCAGCACCTGTTGTAGTTGGGATGATAGAGAGTGTTGCAGCTCTTGATCTTCTTAAATCCCGATGTGGTTTGTCATGCAAACTTTGATCGGAAGTATAGGAATGTATGGTGGAAATATATGCGTGTTTTACACCAAAATTTCTTTTGATCACATCCAGCATTGGTGCTGCGTTATTGGTAGTACAGGAAGCATTGGAAATTATTTTTTCGCTTCCGTCAAGAATATTTTCATTAACTCCTAAAACAACCATTTTAATATCATCATCTTCCGGCGGTGCAGAGAGTATTACTTTTTTGACCCCTTCCTGAAGATGGAATTCCAGATCTTCTGTTTTTTTGAATTTCCCGGAACATTCTATTACATATTGTACTCCGTATTTTGACCAGGGAATATCTTTTGGCTGAGGGTGATTTAAAACCGGAATTTTCCAGTTATCTATGTTAATACAAGTGTTTTCAGAAGAAATATTCTGCTGTAACCTGCCGTGAATACTGTCGTATTTTAAAAGGTGTGATAGGGTAGTAGCATCTGAAATATCGTTGATTGCCACGACTTCTATCTGATTATTGCCGATTAAAAGTCTGAATAAGTTGCGACCAATACGACCAAAACCGTTGATCCCAATTTTTATTTTTTCAGCCATGTTCTTAGCAGAAGATAATTAAGTTAAATGTTTTTGGGCCTTATAGGAAGATCTTACCAGGGCACTGCTTTCTACATGTCGAAACCCTAATTCCAGGCCGATGGTTTCATATTTTTCGAATTGTTCCGGAGTTATAAATTCTTTTACAGGTAAATGTCTTTTACTTGGTTGCAAATATTGACCAATGGTAACAATGTCAACATTTACGCTTCGCAAATCCTTTAGGCTTTGAATAACTTCATCTTCTTCTTCACCAAGACCTAACATAATCCCGGATTTGGTTCTTTTTATCCCGTTATTTTTTAAATAATTGAGCACTTCCAAACTGCGTTCATATTTCGCCTGAATACGGACTTCCCTTGTAAGACGTTTTACGGTTTCTATATTGTGGGAAACAACTTCTGGGTGTACAGCAATTATTCTGTCGATATTACGCTCATTTCCCTGAAAATCGGGAATAAGGGTTTCAAGTGTTGTTTCAGGGTTCATTCTTCGGATTGCCTTCACGGTTTCAGCCCACAGAATGGAGCCCATATCTTTCAGGTCATCCCGGTCTACACTGGTTACAACGGCGTGTTTTATTTTCATCAATTTAATGGAACGGGCAACTTTTTCAGGTTCATCCCAATCTAAAGTGTCCGGTCTGCCGGTTTTTACGCCACAAAATCCACAGGAACGTGTACATACATTTCCCAGGATCATAAAAGTGGCAGTCCCTTCCGTCCAGCATTCCCCCATATTAGGGCAGCTTCCGGAGGTGCAAATGGTATGTAAATCGTATTTATCTACCAATCCCCTTAACTCGGTATATTTTTTTCCGGTAGGCAGTTTTACACGCAGCCATTTAGGTTTTGGGGTTCGTGTTGGTGCAGGTATAGTATCTGTAGTCATATCAAAATTCTATGGTTCAAAGATACAATAATATGATGAAACGAGTAATTTAAGAATGGGAGTCTTTCGGGTTTAAATCCCCGATGGGAGCCTGTGTCCCAAAATCAGAATTTCATTCAAAAACCGGGGATTTATTCTCCATATTTAACGCCTAAGCGTACCTACTGGTAGGGGATTTAGGTCTTTCGGGATTCGATAATCTGGGACAATAATTTTTTAGCCCGCAACAATTTCACCTTGATATTATTCATAGGCTCTTCCAATTCTGTAGCGATCTCCTTGTAGGATTTTTCCTGAAAATATCTAAGGTTAATCACTTTTTGGTAATGCGGTTTTAATTGCTTGATATCGCTTAGCAATTGCGCAAGATGTTGCTCCTTAATAAGGATGTCTTCTATGGTAGGAGTTTCATCGGCGATTCTATAGACTTTTTCGTTTGATTCATCTGCGGTATTGCCACGAATGGAAGCTTTCTTTTTTCGAATAAGGTCTATATGGATATTCCTGGAAATGGTTATGAGCCAGGTTTTGAAATTGTAATTCTCATCAAAAGATGAGAGTTTATCAAAGGCTTTGGAAAATGTCTGAATGGTGATTTCCTCTGCATCATACTCATTTCTGGTCCTTTTTAGCTGAAATGCGTAAACATCACTCCAAAAGGTATCCAGTAAATATTTATAGGCGGCCTGATGCCCGGCTTTTGCTTGCTCTATTTGCTGAAGAAGGAAAACAGGGTTTATTTCCAATGAGTTGGCTTTGAGAAAATATTACTGATAAAGATATAGAATTGCGAGGAAATTAAAAACAATTCCAGAACCGGAAATAACCAAACCAAATCCATTTCATCCAGTTTTTTTGCCGATTTCCAGAAAACAATATATTGAATTAATAATCTAAAGACTAAAACTCCTAAAACCAAAGGCCAGCTTATTTGAAGGATCAATAACAACACCAGAAGGCCCCAAAACATTAATTGGGAGCTGTAAAAAGTACCAAGTAAAATTTTGTGGTGGAATTTATAATTGGAAGCAGTCGAGGAATGCCTGCGCTTTTGCCGGAACCAGTTTTTATAAGTTGATTTTGGAACACTGCGGGTAATCGATTCCCTGTTTATACATATTGCTGTATTCTTTGGCGTTGCAGCCTGATTTACAAACAGGTCGTCATCTCCAGAGCGGATGTGTAAATGAGTAGCAAACCCATTTTGATTATAAAATTCATCTGAAGTATAGGCCAGGTTTCTTCCCACTCCCATGTACGGGATTCCCCATTTTGAATAAGAGAAATACTGCACGGCGGTTAGCAGCGTTTCAAAACGTATCAATAAATTTAAAAATGAATTCTTTTGCTTAAAATATCCGCCGTAACCCAGAACAATGGTTTTTTCGTTTTCAAATTTTGAAGCCATAGAAGTGATCCATTGGTCACTTACAGGAGCGCAATCGGCATCGGTAAAAAGAAGGTGGCTGGTTTGGGCCTTTTTTATTCCAAGGGTAAGCGCATATTTCTTCTTTCCCCAAAAGGCTTCATTGTTTACAACATTTACCAGTTTTACACGCGGGTCTTCAGCAGCAAAATTTTCCATTACTTCCAGCGTATTATCGGTGGAGGCATCATTGATAAGGATTATCTCAAAATTGGGATAATCCTGGTTTAAAATTGAGGGTATAAATTGCTGAAGGTTTTCTGCTTCGTTTTTTGCGCAAATTATTACAGAAACAGGTAAGTTAACATTTTTAGGATCAGGATTAATTGCATTGGCAAAACTAAAATATCCTATATAAAATAGGATATTTATAAATGAGATTATTAAAAAGGAGACCAGTAAAAATGTTGCCATACAGGTTTAGGTCGTCTATTTAGGTTCAGCGCAGTCTTTGGCTTCATCAGGCAATTTTCCGCAAAAACTGCAAGCTTCGCCGTCCTTATTTAAGAAAGGACTTTGGCTAGCACAGGTTCCTGCAAATTTCCCGTCTTTTTTTCCCCAAATTTTTATGGCAATTCCAGCGAATGCCAGTGCTAATAAAATGAATGTTATAATAAATAATTCCATAATTAAATTTCTTACTGCAAAAATAAGAATAAAATGGATGTTAAGGAAATGAATTGTATTTATTGTGGGTGTAGTTTAAATTTAACTTAAATTTAATTATTATATCAGCAATAATTAGGGATTCCTTTTTAAATTGCATCGATTAATTAACAGAAAAAAACTAAATTATGAAATTAAGAAATTTATTTATGATCGCTATAATTTCTGCGGTTACTTTTACATCTTGTGAAGATAAAGAGAAAAAAGCACAGGAAGAAAAAGAGCGCATGGAAATGGAGCAAATGGAGGCTGAAAGAGAAGCTGAAATGAAAGCTCAGGAGAAAAAAATGGAAATGGAATCTAATTCTATCGCAGCCAAAGCAATGGCAACTCCAACTTTGAGCACTTTGGTAAGTGCACTTCAAAATGCTGAACTTGCCCAAATGATGAAAGAGGATGAAGGTCCTTTTACCGTTTTTGCTCCAACCAACGATGCTTTTTCTAAAGTAGATAAAGCTGCAATGGATAATTTAATGAAACCAGAGAATAAAAAGCAGTTACAAAATGTTCTTAAGTATCACGTGGTTTCAGGAAAAATTACTTCGTCCGATCTTGCTGCAGAAATCCAGGCTAACAACGGAACTTTTAATTTCTCTACCGTAGAAGGTGCAGAATTAACTGCTACAATGAGCGGAGATAAGATTATCCTGAAAGATGGTAATGGTAAAACTGCAAATATCGTACAGGCAGATGTAGATGCATCAAATGGTGTGGTGCATGTTATTGATGCGGTTGTTATGAAAAAATCTTAATCATAGTATTATAAAACTTAAAAATCCCGCTTCGGCGGGATTTTTTTATGATCTTTTTTGTCTAAAATATATTCACTTCCGGTTCAAGGTCTATATGAAATTGCTCCTTGATTTTTTTCTGGATCTTTTTTGCCAGTAAAAGAATTTCCTTTCCGCTGGCATTGCCATAATTCACCAATACCAATGCCTGATTCTTATGAACACCGGCATCGCCTTCCCTGTATCCTTTTAAGCCGGCTTGATCTATAAGCCAACCCGCAGGGATTTTAACTTCATTATCAGATATTTTATAAAAAGGGATTTCAGGATAATTTATCAATAATGGAGTTAGTTCTTCCTTGGTAATTACCGGATTTTTAAAGAAACTTCCGCTGTTTCCAAGAACCCTTGGATCTGGAAGTTTTTGTTGCCTTATTTTTATTATCGCTTTAGAAACATCCTGAATAGTTGGATCGCTGATTCCGGAATTCTTTAATAATTCGTCTATCGCCCCATAATTCGTTCGGATTTCGTGATTCTTTTTCTTTAGCTTAAAAGTGACTCCTGTAATAATATATTTCCCTTTTACCTTATTCTTGAAAATAGAATTCCGGTATGCAAACTCGCATTCTTCAGCAGTAAAACTAACAGATTCCAAAGTTTGAATGTCGATGGCATCACAGGATACAAAGGTATCCTTGAGCTCAACACCGTAAGCACCAATATTCTGAATTGGGGCAGTTCCAATATTTCCGGGTATTAAAGATAAGTTCTCAAGCCCTCCCCAGTTATTTTCCAGGGTCCATAATACAAACTGATGCCAGTTTTCTCCGGCAAGGGCCTCAACAAAAACACTGTTTTTCGTCTTTCTAAGGACCCTTTTGCCCAGGATATTTATATGCATTACTGTAGCATCTATATCTTTTGTGAGAAGCATATTGCTTCCACCGCCTAAAATGAATAAATCCCTGGAATAATTCCGTTTTAAAAGCTCCTTAAGTTCATCGATGGTGTTTATTGATATAAACTGTTTAGCGTTCACATCAATTCCAAAGGTGTTATAGGATTTTAAAGAAGTATTGCGGGAAATATTCATTATTTGTTGTATTCCTTTAAAGCCACCTTAAGGATGTTAAGAGCCTTTTCTAAATTTTCCTTTTTAAGTACATACGCAATTCTTACCTGGTTCATTCCTGTATTTGGGGTAGAATAAAATCCCGCTGCAGGTGCTACCATGACCGTTTCATTATCCATTTGAAAGTCCTCTAACAACCACTTGGCAAATTTATCGGCATTGTCTATCGGTAATTCAGCGATACAATAAAATGCCCCCTTGGGAACCGCCACTTTCACCCCTTCTATTTGTTTTAGTCCTTCGATGAGAAGATTTCTTCTGGAAGTATATTCTTCTATTACATCGTCAAAATAACTTTGCGGGGTTTCCAGAGCAGCCTCACTGGCAATTTGCTCAAAAGTAGGTGGGCTTAAACGTGCCTGTGCAAATTTCATCGCCGTGGCTATCACTTCTTTGTTTTTTGATACCAGACACCCTATTCTGGCTCCGCACATGCTGTAGCGTTTTGAAACAGAATCTATCATAATCGCATGATCCTTCAACTGGGGAAGGCTCATGATTGAAAAGTGTTGGATTCCATCATAGGCGAATTCACGATATACCTCATCGGCCACTATAAAGATGTCATGTTTTAGGGCGAGATCGGCAAGTTGTTTTATCTCTTCTTCTGTATAAAGATATCCTGTAGGATTTCCAGGGTTACAAATTAAAATTGCCTTGGTTTTTGGGCTGATTAATTTTTCAAATTCTGAAATAGGAGGAAGTGCAAAATCGGTTTCGATCTTAGATTCAA